>Ga0209936_1000266_pt1 | contig 33164 bp, 30 predicted proteins | sample SalPonR1_A_D1_MG_FD_185694 | JGI IMG/M metagenome (GOLD analysis project Ga0209936, IMG submission 185694) | Salt pond soil microbial communities from South San Francisco under conditions of wetland restoration - Salt Pond MetaG R1_A_D1_MG... ...
CAGCGCCATGGCCCCCATCGAGATCGAGGGCCGCTTCACCCTCGAGGCCGACGGCTCCGGTTCCTTATATAAGGTGGAGCACCGGTTCCACGTGCCGATACCGCTGATCGCCGGGCGCATCGAGAAAGTGCTGCGGCGCCAGATCACGGCCACCGTCGAGGCCGAACTGGCCTACACGGCCGAGCGGCTCGCCGGCTCCGCTCAGTAACCTTTCTCGATATCTACCACGGAGAGCAGCGGCTCGCCGGCGACGTAGCGGCGCAGATTCTCGCGCACCAGCAGCCAGCGCCGCTCGGACGAGCCCTCGGTGCGTGCGGAGATGTGCGGCGTGATGATCACCCGCGGCATGCGCCAGAGCGGGTGGCCCTCCGGCAGCGGCTCGGGGTCGGTCACGTCGAGACCCGCGCCGGCGATGCGCCCCGACTCCAGGGCCGCCACGAGATCCTCCGTCACCACGCTGGCGCCGCGGCCGATGTTGATGAAGTATGCGCCCGGCTTCGCGGCGGCGAAGAACTCCGCGTCGAACAGATCCTCGGTGGCCGGTACCAGCGGCGTGGCGTTGACGATGATGTCGGCGCGTCCGGCCAGGGTGTGGAGCTCGTCGGCCAGCCCCACGTAGCTGACGAATGGCGGACCCTGCCGCGAGCTGGCCCGGGTCGCGATGACCTCCATTCCGAGAGCATGCGCCCGGCGGGCGATCTCGGTGCCAATGCCGCCGAGGCCGACCACCAGCAGCGTTCGATCGGCCAGCTCCCAGGTGCTGTCCGCGTAGTCTTCCAGCCCCCGCTCCCACCGTCCGTCGGCCTGGCGCAGGTGATAGACGTCGAGACCCCGGGCCAGCATGAACATCATGCCCATCACGTGCTCGGCGATGGCCGGCCCGTAGAGGCGCTGTGCGTTCGTCAGGATCATGTCCCGCCCGGCGAGCGCGGGCGTGTCCACGCAGCGGTCCACGCCGGCACTGTAGCTCTGCACCCAGTGCAGCGATTCGCCCGCCTCGATCAGCCCGGGGCTGCACACGCCGAGCAGCGCCACGGCGCCCGGCAGCGCCGCCTCGGCCTCGGCACGCGACTGCACGCCGACCAGCTCGGCCTCCCCGGCAACGGACTTCAGCCAGGCGAGCCGCTCCGGACCGTCGACCGCCACCACGATGGGGCCGCCCGGCTGCCAGCGGGGATGCTCGCGTACCGGCGTCTCGCCCTCGGTCAGCCCGAGTTTACTGATCAGCTCCCTGGTGTCTGCATCGGGGGCGGCGGGCCGGGTCTGGCCCGCTGGCGCGGCCACGACGAGGGCCGCGGCGCAGCAGACGATCACCGCCTGCCGTCGAATGATCTCGATCAGCTTCATGCTCTCTTCCGGCAACAACTCCCGGAACGAAGCATACCCCAACGCAGGAGGGCCTTCAGGCCCGATCCGGCTGTAGGAGGGCCTTCAGGCCCGATCCCCAACCCAACCCTCAGCGCGGACGCGGGCCCTCGAGATGCTCCCCACACTGCGGACAATAACGAAAGCCGTGGCCCGTCCTCCCGTGCAGCTCCACCAGCCGCTGCAGGGTGTCCTCGGAAAGTCCGAGTTCCGCGCGCAGGCGGGCGAGTTCCGCCTGCTCGCCCGCGTCGAGCCTGCCGTCGCTCAGCGCCTCGGCCACCTCGAAGCGCAGCCTCTCGCGCCGTTCCTGCAGTTCCTCAGAGAAACGTGCCGCAAGGATGCCCGCCGGCAGGGCGAAGGTGGCCACGCCCATCAGCATGATGCCCATGGCCAGAATCTTGCCGCCCGCCGTCACCGGCGTGACGTCCCCGTAGCCCACCGTGGTGAGGGTGACGACCGCCCACCAGATGGCATCAACGACGCTGCGGAACACCTGGGGCTGCGCCTGGCTCTCCAGCGAGAACATCAGGCACGCCGAGATGATGACCAGCACGAACATGGTGAGCAGCGCGGCGGAAATGGCCCCGATCTCCGCCCTGATTACCTTAAGAAAAATCTGTAACCCATCGAAATAACGCGATAATTTCAAAAGACGCAGCAGCCGGAAAGCACGCAGGTAGCGCAGATCGATGGGGACGAACAGCGCCAGGTAGAAGGGCGCGATGGCCAGCAGGTCGATGACCGCCAGCGGCGAGGTCGCGTAACCGAGGCGCGCCCGCCACGGTGGCGAACCCTGGTAGCGCGGGTCCGCCGGCGCAGCCCACAGGCGGGCCAGATATTCCAGCGTGAAGATCGCCACGGAGGCGATCTCGAAGCCGTGGAAGAACTCGGGCGTGACCCGCTGCACGGACAGCTGGGACTCCAGGATCACGGCCGCGACGTTCGCGAGAATCAGCGCGACCAGCGCCCGATTCACGAAGCGCCCGAGCCCGCTGGCGGACCGGTCACCCTCCAGCAAAGCGTAAAGGGTGCCGCGCAGGCCGGCATCGCCGCCCCCACCGACCGCCGGGCGGTCGGCCGGCCGGTCGACGTGTCGCTCCTGCAGGCGGATGGTCTTCATGGGCGCGCGCCCCTGGCGCCTCTGCGGCGTGGCTCTACAGGGGTTAGCGGCCGGCGCCGGCGAAACTTGAGGCGACCGGTAAGATTCAGCGCTCGAGCAGGCGGATCAGCAGCGGGCTCGCGAGGCCGAGCAGCGCGGCGGCCACGATGTAGCGATACTGGGCCGGATTTTCCGACAGCCGCCAGCTCTCGGTGAGGATCGGGGAGAACTCGCTCAGCGCGCCCGCGATCTGCACCAGCGGCACGAAAGCCACCGCCAGGCCGGCGGCACCCGCCAGGGTCAGCGCCAGCACCCTCGCCCGCCCGCGCCGCCGGACGCGGCGCAGCACGCGCTCGCTGAAGCCGTCGTCGGCCACCGGGTCGAAAGCGCGCGCGAACTCGCGCTCGAGCAGCCGCTCGAATTCTTCCTCCGTCTGCCTCATCACTCGCTCGCCTCCAGCGCGAAGGACTGCCTGATGCGCGCCTTTCCACGGTGCATGTGCGACTTGACCGTGCCGAGCGCCATGCCGGTGATCTCGCTGATCTCGGCGTGAGAACAGCCGCAGCCATAGCCCAGCAGCATCACGTGCCGCTCCTCCTCCCCCAGCACCGACAGCAGCCGGGGCAGGTCGGGCAGTTCGCTGCCGGTACCGGACATCGACTCGTCCGCGGTCCGGCCCAGCGCTGCGGCATCCGCCTCGTACTCGCCCGCCAGGCGGCGCCGCCGCTGTCCGCCGCGCACCGCCTGCAGGAACTCATTGTAGGCGAGCTTCATCAGCCACGCCTGGAAGCGCCCGCGGGCAGCAAAGGTGTTGAGCCGGGTCCACGCCTTGAGGAACGTCTCCTGGGCGAGATCGTCGGCCTCGGCGACGTCGCCGGTGAGCTGCCGCAGCCAGCCACGCACCCGGGACTGGTGGCGGCGCACCAGCTCGCCGAAGGCCGCCTCATCCCCGACGGCAACCGCAATGGCGACCAGCTCGTCATCGCTCGCGGATGTCGACATCGCGTCCCGGCGGCCTCTTCGTAATCACGTATCCCTGCCCGCGAACTTCCATAACCCCAGGTACGCGAGCCCGATCAGGAACGGGATCGCCCCGATGGCGACCAGGGGCCGCATCGCATCGTGTTCGCCGAGAATGACCCCGAACGAAGCGATGCCCAGGCCGATGGCGACGGCGATGACGCCGCGCCGCAGATCCGAGTGGGGCTGCGCCCCCGTGTGGCCGAGCTTCTCGAGCAGCTCCGGAGTGAGCTCCTGGCCCTTGTCGAGAATCTGGCGCACCGTGAGCTGGATCTGCTCCCGCTGCCTGGCCCGGTACATCAGGGCCAGGGCATACACCACGGCGATACTGATGAACAATGTGATCGGCACGAGAATGTCGCTGTCGAAGTCACCCATTATCCGCGTCTCCTCTTGTGCAGGGGGAATTCCCCTCCGTCCGATAAAGAGATGACACGAGGCGCCGGATCGGATGCACGCGCGCGGTAAATTGTCCGCCGCAGCCTCGGCCGTGGGCGATTCTCAGTCGAGAAAGTCTCTATATCTTATTGTTATTACTTATTTCTTCTTCGCCGGGCTCCGGCAGTTGATCCAGCGCTTTCAGGAACATGCGGCGCACGCCCCGCACGTGCCGGTCGATGGTCTCCGGCTCCCAGTCGTCGGTGGGCACGGGCGGCAGTATCTCCACCTTGATGATGGCAGGACGCACGAAGATGCCGCTCTTCGGCAGCGCATCCGTCGCGTTGTGGATCACGATGGGCACCATCGGCACGCCCGCCTGCATGGCCAGGTGGAACGCACCCTTCTTGAACGGCCCCAGCCGGTCGCTGAGACTGCGAGTGCCCTCCGGCGCCAGCACGATGGACAGGCCGCTCTTCAGTGTCTCGACCGCCGGGCGCATCGCTTCGATCGCCCGCTCCGTGTTGGCCCGGTCGATGAACACCGTCTCGGTGGCCCACATGAGCGGGCCGAGGATCGGGTTGCTCCTGAGCTCCTTCTTGGCGATACCGGTGAAATCCTGCCGCAGCAGCTTCGCCAGGATCACCATGTCCGCGCCGCTCTGGTGATTGAAGACGAACACCGCGGGCCTGTGCGACCAGAGATGCTGCTCTCCCGTCACCTGCAGGTCGAGACCCGCCAGCGCGCTGGCGAAATCGCCGAACGTCGCGATGGCCAGGTTGGCGGCATCGCGCCGGGAGCGGTTGAGGGCGAGGACGGGGACACTTGCCAGGGCCGAAGAGACGAGCGCGCCCCAGGCCAGCCCGGTGCCGAGCAGCTCGCGCACGCCGGGCAGGCCGCGGCTGTGGAAGCGCCGGATGGGCCAGCCTCTCTCCCCGGCCACCTCCTCCAGGTCGCCGTCGGGATTGAGGGGGCGCGGATAGCCGACGTGTTCGAGCAGCGGCACGTCCTCGGCACCGTCGGTATAGAAGAAGCTGTTGGCGAGCTTCAGGCGGCGCGCCTTCAGGAATTTGCGGGCCGCCACGAGCTTGCCTTCGCCATAGGTGATGGGTTCGACCAGCCGGCCGGTGAATCTGCCCTCCTCCACCTCGAAGCGGGTGCACAGCACGTGCTCGATATCCAGTTCCTCCGCCACCGGGGTGACCTGGTACGGCGTGGCCGAAGACAGCACCACCACGGTGTGCCCCTTTCGCTGGTGGGCGCGCACCAGGGCGCGGGACTCCGGATAGATGGCGCCGCTCACGTATTTGCGGAACGTCTCGCGGCCGAGTCGCACGAAGGAGGCCTCCTCGACGCCCTCCAGCGTTCGCGTGGCCGCCTTCAGCATGGCGGGGAATTCGCGGCTGCGGAAGCCCTGACCGACGAACGAGACGAACTGCACGAGCGCCTGGCGCGGCTTCAGCTCGCCGGAGGTCAGACGCTCGCGCATCATCGAGGTCACCGAGAAGCCGGACAGCAGGGTGCCGTCCAGATCGAAGAAAGCGACGATCTCCGGGCCCTCCGGCATCTCGTCGATCTCCCGGGTGACGTCGGCGTACAGCTTCATGCTCGGGTTCCCGCTCGGCTGGTTGAACGGCCTATCATGCAGGCAACGACGGCAAAAATCAGCCCGGGAATCAGCCGGGGAATCAGTCCGGGATTCGGCCCGGAATCTGCAGCGAGCCGGCGCCGCTCAGCGCGACGGCAGCGCGCGCCGCCGCCGGGGCAGGCCGAACTGCTCGATCCAGCGGCCGAATACGTGGCGGCTGCGGGCTTCCAGTGCCGCGATGAGCGCGGGCGTCTCGCGTCGTATCGCCTCCGGGTCCACCTGCCCCTGCAGACGCGCCAGCAGCCGCCGGTTGACCGGCACCGTCAGCCAGCGCTCGATCAGCGCCCGATCCACTTCCAGATGGAACTGCAGACCCAGCGCCAGATCGCCGTAGCGGAAGGCCTGATTGGCGCACAGCGCGGACTCCGCCAGGTGGCTCGCGCCCGGCGGCAGCTCGAACCTGTCGCCGTGCCAGTGGAAAAGCGGCGCCGGCGAATCCAGCGCCGAGAGTACCGGGTCCGCCTCGCCGTCGGCGGTGAGCCGCACCTCGTGCCAGCCGATCTCGTGGGGCCCGTTGGGGGCCACCGTGCCTCCCAGCGCCTTCGCGAGCAGTTGCGCGCCCAGACAGATGCCGAGCACGTGGCGCTCCCGCTCCAGCGCCTCCCGGATCAGTTCGACCTCGGTGGCCAGGTTGGGGTAGTCCTCCACCTCGTCCACGTTCATCGGTCCGCCGAGGACGATCAGTGCATCGTAGCCGGCGAGTCGCGGGCGTTGCGCCGGGTCGCGGCTGAAATTGACGTAGCGGATGCGGAAGCCGTGCTCCTTCAGCAACGGATCCAGCGTGCCCAGCGGCTCGAAGGGCACGTGCTGGAAGACGAGGACCTTGGGACGTGGCACCGGGGGCTCCTGATCCGATCAGCGGGAGGCGGCGAATAACCTGCCGACGCCGGCAAGGCTCACGTGCACTATGCTTGTCGTCGTCACCACGCACTCACCCTCGTCTCAGTCCCCGGCCACCCCGTAAGGAGACCGGCATGCAAAAGCTCGCGATTGTAACCCTGCTTGTCATCGGCGTCCTGGCCGTGATCCTGATCGGCCTGCTGGCGTGGGCGATCCGCAGCGCAGACGCGGATTCCTCCGCGGCCCACGTCGCCGCCTACGAGGAGGCCCTGGCCCGCACCGAGGGGATGGGTCCCGCGCCGGGCAGCGAGGCCGAGGCCGCCGCCGTCGAGAGGCTGCGGCAGTTCTTCGGCGAACTCACGCCCAAAGGCGTCCGCCGCATGGCCCGGGAGGTCTACGCCCCGGACGCCTTCTTCAACGACACGCTGAAGACCGTGCGAGGCGCCGCAGCCATCGAGGAGTACTTTCTGCACACGGCGAAGAACGCCGACTCCGTGCAGGTGGAGTTCCACCACGTCGGCCGCTCCGGCGACGATTTCTACTTCCGCTGGCGGATGACCATGCGTGTTGGCGCGCTGGCCGGCGGCGAGCCGCTGGTCTCGTGGGGCGTCACTCACTTTCGCTTCGACGGCGACGGCCGGGTGGTTCTGCACCAGGATTTCTGGGACTCCGCAGGCGGTCTGTACGAGCATATTCCCCTGCTCGGAGGCCTGCTGCGGGCCATCCGCGCACGCTTCTGACGCGTGTCGGCAAGGCCACGGCCGGTCTGCTTGCATGACGGGCGCGCTGGGTCTAGAGTCGAAGCGTGCATCGCTTGCCGCGGTCAGGATGAAACTTCGGGCGGCCGCGCGAGTCGACATCAAGGATACGGTACTCGATCCCTCGGCAAATGGCGGGGGAAATGGCGGGGGAATCGCCGGCCGCTTCGGCCGATGGAGCGTCGCTTGACCGGGAGAGTTTCTGCCATCGTCGCAGTCATCCTGGCAGCCCTGGTCATCACGGGCTGCTCGAGCCAGGTTGCGCTCAGGGATCCCGCTCTTCCCGACCCCCTGCTGAACCAGCTGCCGCTGAAGGTGGCCGTCCGTTACTCGCCCGAAATGTCGCGCTACGTGCATGAGGAGGAGGTGCTGGGGCGGCAGAAATGGACCATCAATCTGGGAGCCGCCAACAAACTCGCCTTCCAGCATCTGTTCGAGTCCATGTTCAGCGAGGTGGTCGAGGTCGAGGCGGATACCGACGTCGAGACGGTGGGCGCCGACGCCCTCATCGAGGCGAGCATCGAGGCGTTCGAATTCGCCCTGCCCGCCCAGAGCCGCTCGGATGCCTATACCATCTGGATCCGCTACCGGCTGCGCATCTTCGACGGCGAGGGCACGGAGATCTCCAACTGGCCCATTGCCGCCTATGGCAAGGCCGGCTCCGAGGGCATGTTCAGCGCGGACGAGGCGCTGGCCCGCGCCGCGGTGCTCGCGATGCGGGATGCGGCGGCCATGATCGGGCTGCGCTTCGCCCGGGAGACCGGGCTCGGCGACCCGGGCGGCAACGGCGTGCCCGTGCCGGAGCCGACAGAGGCGGAGAGCCTGAGCGCTCGCACCGGTCCCGCGGGCGAGACCGAGTCCGGCGCCGTAACGGTGGTCGCGCCACCACAGACCGAAGACGAGGACGGACTGCCGGCCGAAGGGGAACCGGAGCAATCCACGGACGTGGCTGCGAACACGGACGATGCGGCCCAGGCAAAATTCCAGGGGAATCTCACCGATGACCGAGGCTAGAGACGGCAAAGCCGGAGCGGCAGGCGCCGGCCGGACGCTGCTGCTGGGACTGGCCGGGACGGCCGTTCTGCTGAGCGGCTGCGTCACGGCACGGATGGAACAGGAGAAGAGCGCAGCCACCGGCATCCTGGATGGAGAGGCGGTGGTGGTCATGGCACGCAGCTACCATCTCGGCAACGAGACGGAGCGCGGCTTCACCGATTGCGTTGGCGATGCGCTGGGTAACGGCCGGGAAGGCCTGGCCGTCATGCCGGACGAACAATTCGTGGACGCTCTGTTTCCGTGGCTGGAACCGCGCACGGCCCCCGCCGAGACGAAGGCGCTGCAGCGCTTCATGCAACGCCCGGGCGTGCGCGAGCGCATCCGCGACAGCGGCGTTCGCTACATCGTGTGGCTCGACGGCGATACCGAGCGCACCGGAGGCGGCGGCAGCATGTCCTGCGCGGCAGGACCAGGCGGCGGCGGCTGCTTCGGCTTCGCCTGGTGGGAGAACGAAGCCAACTACGAGGCATCCATCTGGGACCTGAAGGAACTGAAGTCCGCCGGCTCGGTGAAGGCGGATGTCTCCGGCACGTCCTATCTGCCGGCGATCGTGATCCCGGTGCCGCTGATCGCGCGCACCCAGACGGCGGCGTGCAAGAACATGGCGGACCGGCTCCGCACCTTCATCGCCGATTCCGACACGACCGGCTGAACCTGATCCGCCGGGTTCGCTGCATCCGGAAGGCCGCCGGCGCCGAACAGCAGACGGGTCATCGGACAATCCCGGGATTCGCCTCGTGCTGATCAACTTCATTCTGTTCAACGCGTGCTGGTTTGCGCTGGTGTTCGGTGCCGCCAACGGCATCGTCTGGCCGGGCATGCTTCTGGCCGGCGCGTTCCTCGCCTGGGAGCTCTCCCGGGAGTCTTCCCGCGGCCGGCTGCTGGCGCTCTGCGCCGGCGCACTCGCCCTGGGGCTGCTGGTGGACGGCAGTTTCGTCGGTTTCGGGCTGCTGGACTATGCCTCGCCGTGGGGACCGCTGGCACCGGCCTGGATACTGACCTTGTGGGTGGTCTTTGCGCTCACCCTGCGCGGCTGCCTCCGCTGGCTGGCCGGGCGCTACCGGCTGGCCGCGCTGTTCGGGGCCGTGGGCCAGCCGTTGTCCTTCACGGCCGGAACGAAGCTGGGCGCCGCCGCCTTTCCCGGCGAGCTTACGCTCGTCTGCCTCGGCGCGGCCTGGGCGGTCGTGACGCCGCTGCTGGTCTGGTTCGCCCACGCCGCACCGCTGCCGGCGCTGCTCGGCAGCGCCGACGAGCCAGCGTAATGGCCGGTCCCATTGACTGGGCCGAACGCGGCCTCGTACCCGATACCCTGATCCGCCAGGGCATCCGGCGGCTGCTGGCCGGACGCCTGGCCAACGAGCGCCTGGCGAGCGCAGACGCCCAGGACGCGCGCTTCCGGCTGCGCATCTCGGAACTCTCGGAAGGGCCTGTGGCCGTGCACACGGATGCCGCAAACGAACAGCACTACGAGGTGCCCGCCGAGTTCTTCCGACTCTGTCTGGGACGCCACCGCAAGTACAGCTGCGGCTACTGGGACGAATCCACGGCCACGCTGGACGACTCCGAGGCCCGCATGCTGGCCCTCACCGTCGAGCGCGCGCGCCTCGAGGACGGCCAGCGCATCCTGGAGCTGGGCTGCGGCTGGGGCTCGCTGTCGCTGTGGATGGCGGAACACCTGCCGAAGGCGGAGATCCTGTGCGTCTCCAACTCCGCCCCGCAGCGCGAGACCATCCTTGCGCTAGCCCGTGAACGGGGACTCGGCAACATCGACGTGATCACGGCCGACATGCGCGAGTTCGACGCCGGCGATACCTTCGACCGGGTCGTATCGGTGGAGATGTTCGAGCACATGAGCAATTACCGCGAGCTGATGCGGCGCATCGCCGGCTGGCTGCGGCCGGGCGGTCAGCTGTTCGTCCATCACTTCTGCCACCGGGAGCTGCTCTACCCCTTCCAGGTCGAGGGCAAAACGGACTGGATGGCACAGCACTTCTTCACCGGCGGCATCATGCCCTCGGCGGATACGCTGCTGCACTTCCAGGACGATCTGCGTCTCGAGGAGCGCTGGCTGGTGGGCGGACGCCACTACGAGCGCACCTGCAACGCCTGGCTGGAGAAACTGGACGCGCACCGCGACGACGCTCTCGGCATCCTCGGCGAGGATCTCGCCGAACGGGACGCGCGGATCTGGCTGCAGCGATGGCGCATCTTCTACATGGCCTGCGCCGAGCTGTTCGGCTACGGCGACGGTCGCCAGTGGCTGGTAGGCCACTACCGCTTTCGTCGGCCGGAATGAACCGGACGAGCCGGACGAAGAACGGGCCCCGCAGGGCCCGTCCGGATGGCTCGCGAATCCCGGCGGCCGCTCAGCCGAGCGGGATGCGGATGCGCTGGCCCGGATAGATCTTGTCCGGGTCCTCGATCACTTCCCGGTTCGCTTCGAAGATGCGGGGATACTTCATCGCGTCACCGTAGTACTGCCTGGCGATCTTGCCGAGCGTGTCGCCGGAGAGGATGGTGTAGAACTCCACCGGCTCCTCGTCGGGCTCGGCCTCCGCTTCCTCACCGGCCTTGCCGCCGTCCCCGCTCGCCGGCGCCCGGATGGTCATCTTGTTGGCATAAACGTCGATCACGCCTTCCACGTTGCCGGCGAGCAGCACGCACTTCTGCATGGCGGCGCCGGATTCGCACTCGCCGGACAGTCCGACCACGCCCTGGTCGAATTCCACTTCGAGATTGCGCACGCCGGGGTTGTTCTGCAGGATCAGCTCCTTGATCTTCTCCGCGGCCTCTTCGTCCTTGTTGAAGATCCGACGCCCGATATCCTTCGCGAAACCCAATAGATCCATTTTATTCTCCTCGTTGTGGCGGCAGCGGCAGTGGGATGCGGCTCCGCCGTCCTCCCTGTTCGGTGCCGCGGTTTTGCGCATAATACGCAGAATGCGTCACACCTGCCTCCTCCTGCTGGTCTGCCTTCCGCTGAGCGCCTGCCGCGTTGCCGGCGAGGCGGCCGCCGCGCCCGCGGCGGATGAACTCACGTACCGGCTGCATTACGAACTCGTGCTGGAGCCCCTGCGGGGCGCCGCGCGGGCGTCGATCACGCTCGATCAGCCGCGCCACCTGCTGCGGGAGGCCCGCTTCAGCCTGTCCGGCGAGCGCTGGACGAAATTCGCGGGCGACGGCGAGATCGAGCGCCGTGGCGGCAAGCTCGTCTGGCGCCCGCCCGAGCGGGGCGGGACGCTCACCTGGCAGGTCGCGCTGGTGCACCCTCGCGGCGAGGCCTACGACGCCCGGCTCGGTCCCGAGTGGGCCCTGTTCCGGGGCGAGGATGCCTTTCCGGCCGCCGCGACCCGCACCCTGAAAGACGCCGTCTCGCGGAGTACCCTCACGCTCCGCGTGCCGCGCGGATGGTCCGTCGTCACGCCGTATCGTGAGGAGGACGGCCGCTACCAGGTCGTAAACGACGAACGCCGCTTCGACCGGCCCACAGGCTGGATGGTGGCCGGCAACCTCGGCGTGCGCCGGGACACCATCGCCGGCGTCCGCGTGGCGGTGGCCGGGCCCGTGGACCACGGTGTGCGGCGCGTCGACGTGCTGGCGCTGCTGAACTGGACGCTGCCCGAGATCGTGCGGCTGGTGCCGGATTTCCCCGAGCGGCTCACCGTGGTCTCCGCCGGCGATCCCATGTGGCGCGGCGCGCTGTCGGCCCCGGACTCGCTCTACGTGCACGCCGATCGGCCGCTGATCAGCGAAAACGGCACCAGCACGCTGCTCCACGAACTCATGCACATCGCGCTCGGGCGCGACACCGTGCGCGGCGACGACTGGATCCTGGAGGGACTGGCCGAGTACTACAGCGTGGAGGTCCTGCGCCGCACGGGGACGGTCACCGCCGCGCGCAGCCGCGACACGTTCCGCGACCTGGCCGAGTGGGGCGAGGCGTCCGAGGGCCTGCGCCGGCGGCACTCGACCGGCGCGACCACCGCGCGGGCGGCGAGCGTGTTCCGCAAACTCGACCGGGAGATCCGCGACCGGACCGGGGGAGACGCGAGCCTCGACGACGTGCTCCGCCGGCTCGCGGACGGCGACGGACGCCTCGGCCTCGCCGAGCTGCGGGAGACGGCGGCTGCAGTCATGGACGCATCGTCGCGCACCCTCGCGTCGGAGGAATTCCGCGACGCACTGGGAGACCCCGCTACTTGATCATCGACGTTCGGGGGAATCGTCGCGAAGATGCCGGTCGAACCAGTCGATGATCAGCCGCAGCCGCTCCACCCGCTTCGACGGCGCGCCGTCCCGCGACAGGCCGTGGCTCGCGCCCGGCATCACCACCAGCTCGGCCGGCTTGCCGAGCTGCTTCAGCGCCGTGTAGTACTGCAGCCCCTGCTCCAGCGGCGTGCGGAAGTCCTCGTCGCTGTGGATGATCTGCACCGGCGTCGTCACCCGGTCCACCAGCATCAGGGGCGAGCGGGACAGGTAGCCTTCGGGGTCGCGCCAGGGGTAGTCCCGGAACCAGCGCGCGGTCACGTAGCGGTTGATGTCGGTGGTGCCGACGAAGCTCAGCCAGTTGGTGACGGAACGGTGCGCCGAGGCCGCGCGGAAACGGTCCGTCTGCCCCACCACCCAGGTGGTCAGAAGCCCGCCGCCGCTGCCGCCGGCCACGCCCAGCCGTTCGGCGTCGATATATTCGCGCTCCGCCACGGCGTCGACCACGGCCATCAGGTCGCGGAAGTCGTCGCCCGGGTAGCGGTACTGGATGACGTTGCCGAAGACCTCGCCGTAGCCGGTGCTGCCCCGGGGGTTGGCGATCAGCACGAAGTAGCCCGCCGCGGCCAGCACCTGGAATTCGTGAAAGAAGTTCGTCCCGTACATCGAGTGCGGGCCGCCGTGGATATAGAGGATCAGCGGATGGCGCTCGCGCGTGTCGAAGCGCGGCGGCTGGATCAGCCAGGCCTGTATCGGCGTGCCGTCGAAGGAGTTGACCCTGAGCTCCTCGTACTCCGCGAAGCGGGGATACTCGAGGTAGGCGCCGTTCAGGGAGGTGCGCTGGCGCCAGCCGCCGCGCTGTGCGCGCTCCGGCGGGAATGTCACGATCTGGGGCGGGGAATCCGGCCGGCTGTAGACCGCGGCGATGCTGCCGTCGGCGGCCACGTCGAACTCGCGGATGTCGCCCTCGTCGAAATCGGTGACCGGCGCGACGACGCCGTCGTCGACGCCGGCCCGCATCAACTGCACCCGCCCCTCTACGGCGGCCGTGAAGTACAGGCTGCGGCTGTCGGCCGACCAGGCGAGCCGGCGGGCCGGTCCGAAGGGCGGGTTGACGTCGCCGGCCATCGTGTCGGCCACCCCCGCCGGCCAGTCCGCGGTCAGGTTCCGCCGCTCGCTGCCGTCCGGGCGCATCACGTAGAGCTCGTCCGGCCGATAGCTGACCGGCGGCTCGCCGTCGTCGAACCCGGTCCAGGCAATCCAGCTGCCGTCCGGCGACGGCAGCGGGTTGTCGTCGGGTCCGTTGCGCTCGGTGATGGGCCGCGGCGCGGCGCTGCCGTCGGCCGCGACGGCGTAGAGCTCCGTGTCGCCCAGCGCCAGCGCCTCTTCGGAATCCCAGGCGGCGCTGAAATAGAGGGTGGCCCCGTCCGCGCTCCAGGCCGGCACCCCGGCGCCGAATTCGTGATCGGTGAGCCAGACGGGCTCCGCCTGCGCTTGCGCCATGGATACGACACCGAGCTGCGCCGCGCCCGGCCGCCGGTAGCCCTCCCGGCCGTCCCGCCGCGTGAGCAGGCGGTCGGTGACGTAGGCTGCGTCCTGTTCGGCCCCGGCGGCCGGCCGCGCCAGTATCGCGATGCGGCGGCTGTCCGGGGCCCAGGCGAAGGCGCGCACGCCCCCTTCCGCGGCCGTGATCTTCGTCGCGTCGCCACCGCCGGCCCGCAATACATAGATCTGGGCGCTGCCGTCCCGGCGGGAAAGAAACGCCAGACTCCCGCCGTCCGGCGACCAGGCAGGCGCGTAGTCGGCAGCGGCGTCTGCCGTGAGACGGCGCTCTCCGGACGCCCCGATCAGCCACAGGTCCGCGTGGTAGCCGTCCGCCTCGGCGTCGGTGCCGAAGCGGGCATAGACGATGCGCTCGCCATTGCCATTGTCGTCGCCCTGGGGCGCATAGCGGGGGCTGCCCGCGTATTCCCAGTCGAGCAGCGATTCCTCGGTGAGCGGCGCGGCCGCCAGCGGGAGGGCGACGGCCAGCGCGAGCGCGGCGGCCGGCAGTGTCGGCTTCATGGGCGGTACCTCATAACCAGCGGGATTCTAGCAGCCGACGGCAAAACCCTGTGGCGTGACCTGGCGCAAGCCCCCGCCCGCGGCGGATGGTCTAGCATGTAGCGGCACTGGCAACGAGCAACTGGCGGCCAACGGACGAGCTATGGACGAGCGCAAAGACCTCAGCCTGATACTGAACTCGCGGGTACCGATCATCGTCGTGGAGAGCCACGAAGAGGATCGGGTGCTGGAGCTGCTGAAGGACGTGAACCTCACCGGCGGCGATTACCGGCCGCTGTACCGCTGGACGGTCACCGACGGCCTGCAGCGCCTCGACATCGACATGGAGCCCCAGTTGCACAACAGCCAGCCGGCCGAGGTGCTGCGCCATATCCGGGCGGTGGAGAAGCCCGGGCTGTACGTGCTGCTGGACTTCCATCCGTACATCGACGATCCGGTCAACGTGCGCCTGATCAAGGACATCTGCATCGGCTTCCGCAACACGAACCGGCATCTGGCGCTGATCAGCCACCGTGTGCGGCTGCCGGCGGAGATCGAGCGCTACTCCGCCCGGCTGGAGCTGAGCATGCCCTGCCCCGCGCGGCGGGAGGAGATCGTCCGCAAGGTGGCCCGGGAATGGGCGCAGGCCAACGAGGGCCGTCCCGTGCGCACCGACAAGCAGGCCTTCGAACTGCTGATCCGCAACCTCGGCGGGCTGACCGCCGCCGATACCGCGCGCCTGGCCCGAAATGCCATATTCCGCGACGGCGCCATCTCCGCCGCCGACATCCCTGAGGTGATGCGGGCCAAGTACGAGCTGCTGAACCGGGGCGGCCTGCTCTCCTACGAGTACGAGACCACCGACTTCGCCGAGGTGGGCGGTCTGGGCCGGTTGAAGAGCTGGCTGGAGCGCCGCCGCGGCGCGTTCCTGAAGCCCGGCGAGAACCGCCACCTCGACCTGCCCCGCGGACTGCTGCTGATCGGCGTGCAGGGCTGCGGCAAGAGCCTGGCCGCGAAAGCCACCGCCGGCGTCTACGGCATCCCGCTGCTGCGCCTCGACTTCGGCGCGCTGTACAACAAGTATCACGGCGAGACCGAGAGGAATCTCAGGGAGGCGCTGCGCACCGCCGAAGTCATGGCGCCCTGCGTGCTCTGGATCGACGAGCTCGAGAAGGGCATCGCCGGCGGACGCGACGATACGGGAACGGGCCGCCGGGTGCTCGCCACCTTCCTGACCTGGATGGCGGAGAAGCGGGACCAGGTCTTCGTCGTCGCCACCGCGAACGAGATCGACGATCTGCCTCCCGAACTGGTGCGAAAGGGGCGCTTCGACGAGATCTTCTTCGTCGATCTGCCGCGGCCCGAAGTCCGGCGTGACATCTTCGAGCTGCACCTGGCCGCCCGTGACCTCGATCCCGGCGGGTTCGACCTGATCGCACTGGCCGACGCCAGTCACGGCTTCTCCGGCGCCGAGATCGAGCAGGCGATCGTCGCGGCGCTGTACACCGTCCACGGCTCGGACCGGCTGCTGGACACCGCCGCCATCCTCGCCGAGATCGAGGCGACGCGTCCCCTCTCCGTCGTGATGGCCGAACGCATCGACCGCCTCCGCCGCTGGGCGGACGCCCGCACGGTACCGGCCGACTGAGCCGCGTGAGGGCGCGTGCTAGACTTTTCCCATGGCATCGGAAAGAAATAACAAGATCGATGCTCCGGCCGCCGTCGTCGACGACGACCCCACCGACGAGCTGCGCGCACTGGGCGGCGGCGCGATCGACGAAGGGACGGCCGAGCTGCACGGTCTCGACGCAGAGACGGTCACTCGGGAAGAGAAGATCCTCTCCCTGCAGACCGACCTGGAAGAGCGCGGCGAGCGGATCCGCTCCCTCGAGAGCCGGCTGGAGCAGATGCAGTCCCGCTGGGACGAGGTCGAGCAGGAACTGGCCGAGAGGGAGAGCACCGCGGCAACCCTGCGCCAGGAGCTGGAGACCGCCCGGGAACGCATCGCCGCGCAGCAGGAGCAGCTGAACGATGCCGCCGACCGCGGCGACGGGCTGACCGAAGCGCTGGCCGCCGGGGAGCGGCAGCTCGCCGATGCCGGCGCCGATCGGGAGCGACTCGAGGCGGAGCTGGCCCGCTCCCGGGACCAGACGATGCGGCTGCAGCAGGCGCTGGCCGAGGCCGAACAGCAGGACTCGCGCCTGCGTTCCGGTCTCTCTCTGCTGGTCCGCACCCGGCGTGAGGCGGGGCGGGCGAAGCGTGAGTCCGTGCGCCTCGGCCGGCGGCTCGCCCGACGGGAAGCCAGCGGCCGGGCGCTCGAACGGGAGCTGGCCCGGCTCGGGAACGAGAACGACGAGCTGCGCCGGCAACTGCTCGGCCGGGATGCGCGCAGCCGGGAGCTCGAGGCCGCAGCGACCGAGATGCAGGGCCGGCTCGAGGACAGCGCCGGCTGGCGCGAGCGGGCCGAGGAACTCTCCCGCACTCTCGCCGAGGCGCGCCGCGCTGCCGCGGAACTCGGCAACCGCGTCGGGGAGCGCGACGAGACCATCCGCGGGCTGGAGGCCGACAACGAGCGGTTGGGCCACGAGGCCGACGGGCTGCGCGCCGCGCTGGAAAAGGCCGATCAGTCCCGGACGGAAGCCCGCGGCGAACTGGAGCGGCGCAACGGGGAACTGGCGCAGCTCCGGCAGGAACTCGGCAGCCGAATCGACGGGCAGGACGAGGCCATCGGCCGGCTGGAGGCCGACAACGAGCGCCTCGGCGGCGAAGCCGCCGCGCTCCGCACCGCCCTGGAAGAGGCGAAATCCGCGGCCGCCGCAGCGGAAACCGCCCGTTCGGAGGCAGCCGGCGAGCTCGAGGAACGCACCGAGGAACTACAGCAGGTCTGGCACGAGCTGTGCGAACGCGACCAGGAACTGGAGAAGACCCGGTCGCGACTCGTGCAGATGGAGGACCGGGTCGACGACCTGAAGGGCCGGCTGGCCGCGCGGGAGTCCCGGGAGCAGGCCGAGGCCGCCGCGATCGAGTCGCTGCGTGGGGAGCTGCATGACACACGCACCGAACTCGCCGAGGCCCTCAACCGCAATGGCGAACTGTCCGCCGAGCTCGAGCAGCTGCGCGAGCACATCGCCAGGCTCGGCACGATCGAGGCCTCGATGGAGGACCTCGATGCCCGCATGGCTCGCAGCATGGCCGGCGAAGACGAACCGAGCCCGGAGCAGGGGCGGGTCGGCCGGTCGCTGGTCGCCGAGGTCAACGGCCAGGATATCCGCTATCCCCTGTTCCGCGAACGCATCACCATCGGCCGCACCGCCGGCAACGACATCCAGCTGAAGACCCCCTTCGTCAGCCGCTTCCACGCGGCGATCATCAACGAGGCCGACCGGGTGCACGTGGTGGACCTGGGCAGCAAGAACGGCATCTACGTGAACGGCGAACGCATTCCGCGGGCGGATCTGAGACCCGGCGATACGCTGGTGATCGGCGACAGCCGTTTCCGCTACCAGGAGACGCCCCGGGATTCCGGCGCCGACAGCTGATTACGCCTTATTACGCCTGATTGTGAGCCCAATCACGGACCAGGTTCGCTGCGTGCGCTAGTCTCGGCGACGCTGGGGAGACCGCACGAGGTCGGGACGGATGCGCCACTGATGGGCAGCAGGGAAGCACAGGCAACGGAGGCGAGCACGCTCCGCGTAAGGAGCCGGTTGCTGGCGAGCCGCCGCGTCTGGCTGCCAACCCTGCTGTACGAGGCCCTCCCCTATTTCTACATAACCGCCGGCTTCCTGGCGCTGTTCGCCACCCTTTACGTCAGCGCCTGGTACTGGGTCGTGCCCTACTACCTGCTCTTCTCGGGCTGCTGCCTCCATCTCGGCGCCCGCATCTGGCGCCGGCGCCGGCGCGAGCGCCTACGGCCCTGAGCCGGACTCCGCCCGCCGCAGCAGCGCCTCCAGCGCGAACACCTCCTCCTGCTCCGACGCACCGAGTCCGCGCAGCGCCTCGGCCAGACGGAGCACGTACTCCGAATTCGGACCGCTGGGACCGACGCTCGACCGGATCTGCCGCGCCATCTCCGCAAGCGGGGCCGCGCCCAGATAATGCTCTCCGCCCGGGTCCGCGACATAGGTGATGGCCTCGCCGCGGCGGCCGTCGTCCAGTTCGATGCCGAGCGTGCGCTTCAGGTAACCGTTCTTCTCGCGATGGTCGAGGTAGGCCAGCACCTCCTCACGCGAGCCGGACTGGATCCGGTAGGCGACCCCCCGGCAGCGGGCACCCGGCTCCGGCGTCAGCGTCGCGACCCGGCCGGGCCGGGCCGGCGTGCCCCGATGGTCCGTAGAGGCCTGCCAGAAGCGCCGCTGCTGACCCTCGCTCCAGGCCGGCACGGCCTCGGCATGGGCGAAGTCGGGCCGCCACACCAGCGAGCCGTAGCCGAAGATCCACAGTTCGTATTTGCCACTACCGGCCACGCGCACCTCACGATATCGCTCTGCCGTCGATCCCCGGGAGTCGTCCCGGGGGCTTGATTCCGCCGGGCAACTCGCCGAGGATCGCCGCTGGATAGTCGCCGCATCGCCGCCGCATCGCCGCTGGACAGACGGATTCTCGCAATGGCAGACGAAAAAAACGACATTGGCGCCCTGCTGAAACGCGAGTCGCTGCTGGCCGTCGTTCTGGTACTCGGCGGCGTGCTACTTCTGCCGGCCGCGGTCTACGGGGTCGGCTTCCTCATTTTCGGCGAATACCCGGACGGCCTCGGGGGCTTCTACGGCGAGATCTGGGGCGCGCTGGGCCGGGGCAATCCCGGCACCGGGTTCCTCGTGCTGAGCCCCTGGCTGGTGGTGACCGTCACCCGTCTGACCTGGCGGGCCATGCGCCGGCCGCGAAGCCGGATTCCCGCATGAACGCGCCCCGCCGACGGGGCCGCAGAACTGTGAACCGGGTCACAGAACTCTCACTGAATCAGTGAATTGACGGGTAATTTGACAAAATTATGTAAAGTTTCAGGTGCATACTGACGAGCGGGTCGGATAATCGAACTCTCCGCAAAGGCATCGGCCTGCCACGAAGAACAACCCGACAAATGACCTCGTACCTCAAGAAACTGCTGGAAGAGCGACTGCTGGACCGTTTCCGGTCACAGCCCACACCCGCGCCGGCGCGCGGCGCCACGCCGCTGTTGAACCAGGTGCTCGCCGAACAACGCGCAAGGCAGCGCAGAGAGTCGCAGGGCCGCGAAGAATCGCCTCCGTCGCCGCCTCCCCGCATCGATCATCTGCCGGCGGGCAGCCGGGTCGTTTCCAACGGCAACGGCAAGAACGTTTATCTGGGTGAGATTCCGGCCGACGACCGCGAAGAGCTGCTCAGATTGCTGGACGACCCTTCACTATCGATCGACGAGGACCACGCTTTCGACCCCTACGACCACTCCGACTCCTGGCGCCGGGACGACCAGCGCTGAGCGCCGCGGGCGGGGCCGGCCGAGGCGCGTTGCCGGTCGACGGCACACGAACCCGCCGCCCTCCGCCTTGTTGACATAAGCTCTTGAATTAACTCCGGGTTGTGACCTGATTCCTCGTTAGTCGCCACCACCCGGTGCCAGACTGGCCGCCGCTGTCCCTAATGACGGAGGGTGCGGCCGATGAAGACTCCACTGATACTCGCGGCGGCCTGCCTGCTGGCGCTGCCCGGCGCCAGGGCGGCGGCCGACGAAGCGCCCGGCCGTCACGACCCGGCCACCGGCGCGGCCATCGCAGCGGATGCGGCGACGGTGACGGGCGTCCGGGAGGCAGGCACTCTCCGCTACGCCCTGCTCCCCGCGCGCTTCCGCCACCGGGCCGTGCCGGCAGCACGCCCTGACGCCCGCATCCCGAGGGACGCCGGCCCCGGCATCCGGCCCGTTTACTACCGGGACCGCGCCCCGCTCATCACCCGGCTGAAGGAACTCGACGGGCTGCGCCTGCTCACGTTCTGGGAGACCCGCGCCTTCGCCGTCTTCTTCGGCGTCTCCCGGGACGGCATCGCCGGCCTGAACATCGCCCAGAAGAAAGACGGCGCGCCGGAGCGCGACGAGGAAGAGGCGAACCCGGTCGATCCTGCCCCCGAGCCCGCCTTTCTCGCCGCGACGGCCTATCGCCAGCAAGGGGCTATGGACGCCGACAGGCGCCCCTAAGCCGCCGCGAAGCGCCGCTCCCCTTCAGCCGCCCTCGCGGGCGGCCGCGGACGCGTCGCGGGCCGCACGGAACTCGTTGCCCTCGACCCAGTTTGGCCAGTCGCGCGTCGCGGAGAGGGCCCGGCCCACCTCGAACAACAGCTCGACGTCTTCGATCACGCCGCGCAGGTCCCAGTCCTCGCTGTATTCGTCGCTGACCTTGTGATAATGCTCGCTTACCCACGCACTGTTGTAGGCGAGCCCGTATTCCCTGCCCTTCTCGCGGTGGTCGACGCCGCCGCGCAGGTAGAGCGCCGGCACGCCGCGCTTGGCGAAGTTGAAGTGGTCGGAGCGGTAGAAGAAGCCCTTCTCCGGCGTGGGCTCCGGTTCCAGGTGCCGACTCTGGATCTCCGCGGCGCGGGCCGCGTACTCGTCCAGTTCGGAATTGCCATAGCCGATCACCGTGATGTCGTGACTGGGGCCCACCAGCGACATCGCGTCCAGATTGATGTTGGCCACCGTGCGCTCCAGGGGGAACAACGGATGGCTCGCGTACCAGTCGGAACCGAGCAGGCCCGATTCCTCGGCGGTCACGGCCAGGAACACGATGCTGCGTTTCGGGCCGGCCTCCATCACGGAGAAGGCTTCCGCGATCTCCAGCATGCCGGCCACGCCGGTCGCGTTGTCCACCGCGCCGTTGTAGATGCGGTCCTGCAGCACGGAGCGCGCCACGCCGAGGTGGTCCCAGTGCGCCGTATAGACGATGTACTCGTCCGGATGCTCGCTGCCGGGCAGCATGCCGACGACGTTGGCCGACTCCATGCTGGACAGGCTGTTGGTGACCGCGACGCTCGCCTGCAGACCCAGCGGCCGCGCCTCGAACTTCCCGCTCGCCGCTGCACTGACCGCCTCGTCGAAGTCGACGCCGGCCGAGGCGAATACCGAGCGGGCCGCCTCGCCGGTCAGCCAGCCCTCGATGGCCACCCGCGGGGGCGCGGCATCGCCCAGATCGAGATCGAACTGCTCGCCGCTCCAGCTGCCGCTCACCACCAGCCAGGGATAACCGGCCGCGTCCGTCTCGTGGACGATCAGCGCGCCGGCGGCACCCTGGCGGGCCGCCTCCTCGTACTTGTAGGTCCAGCGGCCGTAGTAGGTCATGGCGCGGCCGTTGAACAGCTCCGCATCGCCGGTGGCGAAACCGGGATCGTTGACCAGCATCACGACGGTCTTGCCCTCGACGTCGAGACCCTCGTAGTCATTCCAGTCGTACTCGGGCGCAACGATGCCGTAGCCCACGAAGACCATGTCGCTGTCGGTCAGGGACTCGGCTTCCCGGTAGCGCTTGGTCCACACCATCATGTCCTGCTGGTAGCGGAACGACAGTGATTCCTCGCCTCCCTCGACCGCAAGCGGCGTCACCTCCGCGGCGGTGATGGAGACCAGCGGCACGCCCTGCAGATAGCTGTCGCCGTTGGCCGGCTGCAGCCCGGCGGCGCGGAACTCTGCCGTGAGATAGTCGACCGTGTTGCGCTCGCCTTCGCCGCCCGGCGCCCGGCCCTGGAACTCGTCCGAGGCGAGCACTTTCACGTGTTCGGCAAAATCGGCCGCGTCGATCACGCCGGCCGCCGTGACGGCCTCCGCGCCGGCGGTCGGCTGCTCTGCCTGACGGGGCTCTTCCTCGCCGCCGCCACCACAGGCCGCGGTGAGAGTGATGGCCGAGGCCAGGGCCGCCCAGCGCGACGCGCGGCTCACCAAACGCACTTCGATATCCATGCTTTCTCCTGTTCCGTTACGGCCGCCCGTCCGGCAGCCCCTCGATGAGAGCGGCCCGGTATACCAGAAACGGCGCCCGGGTACACGCCGGGCGGAATTGACCGCATCAGGACCCCCGCGTACGCTCGCTGCTTCCCGCCGAGGAGGAAAACCATGGGGCTGCGCATCACGATCGATCTCGAGGATTCGGATCTCGACCACTTCCGCCTGATCATGAAGGAGGCGAGCAAGGCCGCCGGCCGGGCCTCCGAAGACGACATCATCGCCTCCGCCGAGAGCCTCCTCGGCCAGGTCCGCCAGGGCAAGGCGCCGACTTACATCCAGGAACGTCTCGAGAAGCTGCGGGTGCTGACCGACATGCTCCACGACTCCGAGTGGCAGCTGCCCGAGGAGGAGAAGGGACGCGTGATCAACGCGCTGGCCTACTTCGCCGAGCCGGAGGACCTGATTCCCGATCACATACCGGGCCTGGGCTTCCTCGACGACGCCATCATGGTGGAACTGGTCGTGCGCGAGCTGCGCCACGAGATCGAGGCCTATCAGGATTTCTGCGAGTTCCGCGTGCGCGAGGAAGTGCGCCGGGGCCGCAAAAACGAAGACCCGGTAACGCGAGAGGAGTGGCTGCGCAGCCGGCGCCGCGAGCTCCACTCGCGCATGCGCCGGCGCCGGCGCAGCGAGCGAAAGCGCGGCGGATCCCGGCGCTCGCCGCTGTCACTCTTCTGAGCGTGTGCCGGGCGAAGGCGGAAGACCTCCCGGCGGAACTGCAGGACGCCGTCGCCGCGCTGCAGCGAACCGTCACCGGCCAGCTGCGCGATGAACTGGCGGCAGCCGGCGCCGGCCGGAGCCGTCTCGCCGAAGAGTTCCGACGACGCCGGGACGACTACCGCAGCTGGCACCGCATGGACGAGGTGCCGGATCGGGTGGCCGAGGTGGCTGGTCGCCTGGTCCGCGGCGAACCCTCCCCCGGGCTGCGCCGGGAGCTGCGGCTGGCCGTGCTCGCCGCGATGGTCCGGGCCCACGAGCGGGCGCTGGCGAAGACCGCGCAGGACGGCTAGGGCCAGTAGAACCAGCCGGTGAACAGCACGTCGGCCCACATCAGCGCTTGCGCCGGCCACCGCCACCACAGGCGTTTCAGCTGTGCATAGAAACTTGCTCCCGCCACGACTGTCATAGCCATGAACAGCCCGAAGCTGCCCACCAGCGGGCGAAATTCGGACGCGAGCCGCGGATACTCGTCCCCGAGGATGAGAAAGATCAGCATGACCACGGCGAGACCGAGGCTGATGGAGGCCGCCGAGCCGAGGACGATGCCGGTGATTATGGTGAGTGGCTGCATAGGGCTTGTCGAGCGTTGCGAAGGTGTGTCGTTTGCCCTTGATCGGTGGGTCGGGGCATTCTAGCCTTGCTTCGGCGGGGCGCAAGTGCCGCCGCTGCGTCGGAATCGAGGACGGATCTGGAATGATGAAGAGAATCAGAACTGGTTTATTCGCGACGGCATTCGTGCTGGCCGGTGCCTGGGCCGGCGGCCTGGTGCCCGCCGCCGCCGATGCCGTCCCGCCGGAGAGCAACCCGACGCTGGCCCCGACGGACCGGCACGAGCAGATCGCGACGCTGGTCACCGATTTCATCGAGCGCTCCCATTACCGTCGCACCGCCGTCGACGACGAGGTGTCCGGCCGCATCCTCGACGCCTACATCGAGGCCCTGGACGGCAACCGCTCCTATTTCCTCCAGTCCGATATCGATGCGTTCCAGCAGTACCGCGACGAGCTCGACGATGCCGTCTCCCGGGACGAGTCCCTGGCCCCGGCCTTCGAGATCTTCCGGGTCTATCGGGAGCGCGCCGAGCGTCAGATCAGCCATGCGCTGGCGCTGCTGGACGAGGAGCCGGATTTCTCCGTGGAGGAGAACTTCCGCTTCGACCGGGAGGACGCGCCGTGGGCCGCTAGCCAGGCGGAGCTGGACGAACTCTGGCGCAAGCGCGTCAAGAACGACGCCCTCAGTCTCGTGCTGACCGAGAAGCCGTGGGAAGAGGTGCGCGACATCCTCGAGAAGCGCTACAAGCGGTTCGAGAAGCGGTTCGAGCAGATCAACAGCGACGACGTGTTCGAAACCTTCATGAACTCCTACGCCCGCACCATGGACCCGCACTCGAGCTACCTGTCGCCGCGCAACTCCGAGGAATACCAGATCCAGATGAGCCTGTCCTATTTCGGCATCGGAGCTTCGCTGCAGATGGAGGACGAGTACGTCACGGTGATGAATATCATCCCCGGCGGCCCCGCCGCCATCGACGGGCAGCTCGAGCCGACCGACCGCATCACGGCCGTCGGCCAGGGCGAGGAAGGCGAGCTGGTGGACGTCATCGGCTGGCGTCTGGACGACGTGGTGCAGCTGATCCGCGGACCGGCCGGCACCACCGTGCGTCTGCAGATACTGCCGGGCAACGCCCTGCCCGGCGCCGAGGAGGAAATGCTCTCACTGGTGCGCGACCAGGTGAAGCTGGAAGAGCAGGCGGCGAAGAGCGACATCGTCACCATCCCCCGCGACGGCCGCGACTGGCGCGTGGGCGTCATCACCGTGCCCAGTTTCTACCGGGACTACGAGGCCCAGCGCGAGGGCGAGAAGGACTTCACGAGTACCACTCGCGACGTCGAGCGTCTCATCGGCGAACTGGAACAGGAAGGCGTCGACGGCCTGATCGTCGATCTGCGCAACAACGGCGGCGGCCACCTGACCGAGGCGACGGCACTGTCCGGCCTGTTCATCGACCGCGGCCCCGTGGTGCAGCTGCGCGATTCCACCGGGCGCATCAGCGTCATCGATGACCAGTGGAAGAACGGCGTCGCCTACGACGGCCCGCTGGCGGTGCTGGTCAACCGTTTCAGCGCCTCGGCGTCCGAGATCTTCGCCGCCGCCATCCAGGACTACGAGCGCGGCGTGGTCATCGGCCAGCGCACCTTCGGCAAGGGCTCGGTGCAGAACCTCTACGCGCTGGACCGCTTCCAGCGCGACAGGAGCGGCGACGGCCTCGGCCAGCTCACCCTCACGATCGGCAAGTACTATCGCGTGACCGGCGACAGCACCCAGCATCGGGGCGTCGACCCGGACATCGCCCTGCCCTCCGTGATCGACTCGGAGGAGGTCGGCGAGAGCACACGCCCCACGGCGCTGCCCTGGGACAGGATCCGGGCCACCCGTTACGAGGCGCGCGAGCCGCTGGACCCCACCATCGATCTGCTGTCGACCAACTTCCGCGAGCGGCTGAAGAGCGACCCGGACTACGACTACCTGCTGAAGGACATAGAGGCCGCGCAGAGCATGCGCGAGCGCAGGACGGTGTCACTGGCGCTCGACGAGCGCAAGCAGGAGCGCGAGCGTCTGCAGGCCGAACGGCTGGCGCGGGAGAACGAGCGCCGCGAGGCGCTGGGCCTGGAGCCGGTCGAGTCCGTGGAAGCGCTGGACGAGGAAGAAGAGCCGGACATTCTCCTGAAGGAAGCCGCCTCCATCGTCGCCGACATGGCCCAGTTCCTGGCATTGCCGCGCCCGCCCGCCGCGGAGCGCGCCGCCAGGAACGACCTCTGAGCCGTCTTCGCGCGCCCTGACCGGGGGATGCCTCTTGTCAGTCGGTCACAAGGTGTTATACTTAACTACAACACTAGTCGACCATGGAAGTAGCACAGGATGCCCGTACGCCCGCTCCGCTCTCCGCTCGCGCTGGCCGTCGGCCTGACTCTGGCCTTCGCCGCCGCTCAGGCGCCGGCCACACGCGATGCTCCCGCCGTCCTTTTCCCGGCACCGCCGACGAACGCCGCTGACGCGGCCGCTCCGGTCACCCCGCCGGTGCTGCGGGTCCGGCCCCTGATCGAGTTGCGCTGGGCCGAGATTTTCGGCGACCGCGTCGACGGGGCCGCGCAGGCGATGGGACGACGCGCGGCTTCCCCGTCGGTTCGACTGCCGACCGGCCTCATGTACCGGCGCGACATCTGAGACATTGCCAGGACGATCGAAACGATGAACACACCGGACGTGAAAGCACGGCACCTGCTCCCCGCAGGCCTGCTCGGCGCCCTGCTCCTGGCCGGTTGCGGCGGCCCCGGGGATTCGGACGCCGGCCTCGCCGCCGCGGCCGGGGAAGAAGAGAAGGAAGCCGGGAAAGCCGCCATACCCGTTGAGGTGGCCGCCGTCGCCCGCGACGATATCTACGCAGTCTACTCGGGCACCGCCGCCCTCGAGGCCTTCGCCGAGGCGGAAGTGGTTGCCAAGGTAGGCGGCGAGATCCGCGAAGTCGTCGCCGAAGAGGGCGAGACCGTGCAGCGCGGCGAGGTGCTCGCGCGCCTCGACGGCGACCGGTTGCGCCTCGAGCTGGAGCAGGCCCGGGCCAATCTGGCCAAGGCAGAGCAGGAATACCAGCGCAACACCGAGCTGCACGAGAAAGGTCTGCTCGCGGCGGGGGCCTTCGAGAACCTGAAGTTCGAGCTGGATGCCCTGCGCGCGGCCTGGCGGCTCGCGCAACTCGAGTACAGCTACACCGAGATCCGCGCGCCCATCGACGGCGTCGTCTCGGAACGGCTCGTGAAAGTCGGCAACACGATCCCCGCCAACACGCCCATGTTCCGCGTAACGGACCTGGAGCCGATCGTCTCGTACCTGCACGTGCCGGAGAAGGAATTCGGCAAGATCGAGCAGGGACAGCCCGTGTTCATCACCATCGACGCGCTGCCCGGAGAGCGTTTCCGCGGCGTGGTGGAGCGCATCAGTCCGGTGGTGGACGCCGGCACCGGCACGTTCAAGGTGACGGTGGAGGTGGACGAGGAAGGCACGGCGCTCAAGCCGGGCATGTTCGGCCGGCTCGACATCGTGTACGACTCACGGCCGGCCCGCCTGCTGGTGCCTCGCCCGGCCGTCGTCGAGACGGAATCGGGGCCGGCGGTGTACGTCGTCCGTGACGGCATGGTGGAGCGTCGGCCGGTGCAGACCGGCATCGCCTGGCAGAACCGCATGGAGATCGTCTCCGGCGTCGAGGAGCGCGAGCAGGTGGTGGTGGTCGGCCAGTCCGGGCTGCGCGACGGCGCGCGCGTGAAGGTGGTGGCGGACGAAGAGACTGCGATGCAGCTGAACGCGGAGCTCCCGTCCAGCCGCAATCGCCTGTGAGCCGGCGCCGGCCCGCGGAGAGCATGCCATGTGGCTGGTGAACCGGGCCACGGAACGGCCGGTGACGGTGCTGATGTTCTTCGTCGCCGTCGCCCTGTTCGGGACGGTGTCTCTCAGCCGACTGGACGTGAACCTGCTGCCGGATCTCTCCTACCCCACCCTCACCGTGCGCACGGAGCTCGAGGGCGCAGCGCCCCAGGAGGTGGAGAACCTGCTCAGCAAGCCCATCGAGGAAGCGGTGGGCATCGTGAAGAACGTGCGCAAGGTACGCTCATTGTCCCGCTCGGGCCAGTCCGACGTCACCATCGAGTTCATCTGGGGCACGGACATGAACCTGGCCAGCGTCGACGTGCGGGAGAAGCTGGACGTGCTGGAGCTGCCGCTGGAGGCCGACCGTCCGCTGCTGCTGCGCTTCGATCCGTCCAGCGATCCGATCATGCGGTTCGCCCTGCGCCGCGCCGGCGAGGAGGCGGCCAGCGCCGTGCTCTCTGCCGACGAACTGAAACGCCTGCGTCGGCTGGCCGAAGACGAGCTGAAACCCGCCCTGGAGAACGTGGCGGGGGTGGCCGCCGTGAAGGTGAGCGGCGGCCTGGAGGAGGAGATCGAGATTCTCGTCGACCAGGAACGCCTGGCCCAGCTGGACCTGTCCATCGACGAGGTGGCCGAACGCATCCGCGCCGAGAACACCAATCTCTCGGGCGGCAGCCTGGAACAGGGCAACCAGCGCTTCCTCGTGCGCACCATCAACGAATACCAGTCGGTGGCGGAGTTCGCGGGCACGGTTATCGCCAGCCGCGAGCGCCGGCCCGTCTACCTGGGCGATATCGCGCAGGTCACGCGAGGCTTCAAGGAGCGTGAGGCCATCACCCGCGTCGACGGCGCCGAGGCGGTGGAGCTGGCCGTCTACAAGGAAGGCGACGGCAATACGGTGCAGATCGCCGGCCGCACGGCGGAACGCATGGACGCGCTGTCGGAGGACCTGCCGGACGGCCTGGAGGTGGTGACCATCCAGGACCAGTCAGGGTTCATCCGCGCCGCCATCGACCAGGTCGTCAACGCCGCGCTGCTCGGCGGCCTGCTCGCGGTGCTGGTGCTCTACGGCTTCCTGCGCGACGCCCGGGCCACGGTGATCATCGGCCTCGCCATACCGGTTTCCGTCATCGGCACCTTCGCGCTGATGTATCTCTCGGGGCTCAGTCTCAACATCATGTCCCTGGGTGGCATCGCGCTCGCCGTGGGCCTGCTCGTGGACAACTCCATCGTCGTGCTCGAGAACATCGTGCGCAAGCGGGAGAGCGGCCTCGGCGTGCTCGCGGCGGCCCGGGACGGCGCCGGCGAGGTCGCCACCGCCGTGTCCGCCGCCACCCTCACGACGGTGGCCGTGTTCTTCCCCATGGTGTTCGTCACCGGCATTGCCGGGCAGCTGTTCCGCGACCAGTCGCTGACGGTGACCTACGCCCTGCTCTTCTCGCTGCTGCTGGCGGTCGTGCTCATCCCCATGCTGGCCGCCTCCGGCGGACGCCGGGGCTACGCGGAGGCGATGGACCCCCGCCCCCCGGGCCGGATCGGCCGCGCTCTGGGCCTGGTCGGACGCATCGCAGGTAGTCTCTGGCATGGGATCGCCGCCGGCATGCGACTGCTGCTGACGCCGCTGGTGCTGCTCTTCAGCGGCTTCAATCGGGCCGCCGCCGACCTCTACGAGCGCATGCTGCCGTGGGCCCTCGCCCACCGCGCCGTCGTCCTCGCCACCGCCGCCCTCATCTTTCTCGGTTCGGTCGCTCTGGTGCCCCGGCTCGGCACCGAGCTCATTCCCCAGCTCTCCCAGGGCGAGTTCTCCGTGAACCTCCGCCGCGCGCCGGGCACGCCGCTTACCGCCACCGACCAGGCACTGCTGACCGCCTGGCGGGCCGCGGCGGAGGTACCCGGGGTGGAGCGCACCTATTCGGTGGCCGGCAGCGGCAATCGGCTGGACGCGAGCCCGGTGGACGCGGGCGAACACACCGGCAGCCTCACCGTGCGCATGGCGGCCGGCGCCGGCCGCGACGGCGAGTCCCGCGCCATGACCCGGATACGCGACGACATAGCGGCGCTGCCGGGCGTGCAGTACGACTTCAGCCGCCCGGAGCTGCTCTCGCTGGCCACGCCGCTGGAGGTCGTGGTCACCGGTTTCGATCTCGGGCGCCTGCGCACGGCGGCCGAGCGCATCGCCGGCGCGCTGCGCGCCGACGGGCGCTACACCGACGTGCGCTCCAGCATCGAGGCAGGCAATCCGGAGATCCAGATCGCCTTCGACCAGGAGCTGGCGGCCAAACTGGGTCTCTCGGTCCGCGACGTGGCCGATCAGGTGGTGAACAGCGTCCGCGGCAACCTCGCCACGCGCTACAGCTGGCAGGACAAGAAGATCGACGTCATGGTGCGCAGCGTCGAGCGCTCCGCGGCGTCGCTGGACGACGTGGGCGCGCTCATCGTGAACCCGGCCAGCGAGCGCCCGGTGACGCTGGACGACGTCGCCACCATTGTCCTGGCCGAAGGGCCCGCGGAGATCCGCCGCCTGGATCAGCAGCGCGCCGCCGTGATCTCCGCCAACATCGCCTACGGTGACCTGGGCGCCGCTGCCGAGGCCGCCGAACGCATCCTGGGCTCACTGCCGCTCCCGGCCGGCCTCGCCACCGACATCGTTGGCCAGAGCGAGGAAATGGAGGATTCGCTGGCATCCATGCGCTTCACCCTGCTGCTGGCGGTGTTCCTGGTCTACCTGGTGATGGCCTCCCAGTTCGAGTCGCTCCGCCACCCGTTCGTGATCCTGTTCACGATTCCGCTGGCCCTGGTCGGCGCGGTGCTGGCGCTCTACCTCACCGGCACCACCATCAACGTGGTGGCGTTCATCGGCGTCATCATGCTGGCCGGCATCGTGGTGAACAACGCCATCGTGCTGATCGACCTGATCAACCAGCTGCGCCGCTCCGGCGTCGCGAAGACGGAAGCCATCCTGGAGGCCGGCCGCAGCCGTCTGCGGCCCATCCTGATGACGACGCTGACCACGGCACTCGGCCTCCTGCCCATGGCGCTGGGCTTCGGCGAGGGCGCGGAGATCCGCGCACCGATGGCCATCACGGTGATCGGCGGACTCATCACCTCGACCCTGCTCACCCTGCTGGTGATCCCGGTGGTCTATTCCCTCGTGGAGCGCGACCAGCGGCCGGCACCGGCCGACGCGCCCGCCCCGGCGCCGCAAGGGGCCTGACGCCCCGGGGGCCTGGCATGCGCCACACCGAATTCTCACTGCGCCGGCCGGTCACCGTGACGATGATCTTCGCCGCGCTGGCCGGCATCGGCCTGATTTCATCCCGGCTGCTCCCGCTCGAACAATTCCCGGATATCGAGTGGCCGGGCTTTTTCATCAACATCCCCTACGAGGGATCCACGCCGGAGGAAGTAGAGCGGCTGATCACCCGGCCCGCCGAGGCCGCGCTGTCCACGCTCTCCGGCGTCAAGCGGATGCGCTCCACCTCCCGGGCGGACGGCGCGCAGATCTGGATGGAGTACGGCTTCAACTCCAACGCCGCCACCGAGGCGGTGGAGGCGCGGGTGAAGCTCGATGCCATACGCGACGAACTGCCCCCCGACCTGAAGCGCATCATGGTCTACAGCGGCTCGCTGAACGACGAGCCCATCATGACGCTGCGCCTGTCCTCCGACCGGGACCTGTCCCAGGAATACCTGATGCTCGACCGCGTGCTGAAACGCCGCATCGAACGCATCGAAGGGGTGTCCAAGGTGGACCTGCAGGGCGTCGAGCCGCCCGAGGTCCGCATCCTGCTCGACTCGGGCCGGGTCGCCGCCCACGGCATCAACCTGTACGAACTCTACGAACTGCTGCAGCGGAGCAACTTCTCGGTCAGCGCGGGCCGGCTGGAAAGCGGCGAGCGGCGCTGGACCCTGCGCTCGGACGGCGAACTGCGGAGCCTGGCCGAGATCGGCGACCTGATCATCGACGGCGGCAACCTGCGCCTCGCCGATATCGCCGACATCCGCCTGGTGCCCGAGGAGCGGAATTACGGCCGCCATCTGGACGGCCGCGAGGCGGTCGGGCTCGGCGTCACGCGGGCCAGCGGCGCGAACATGGTGCAGGTGGCGGACCGGGTCAACGAGGAACTGGAGAAGATCGCCGAACTGCCGTCGATGCGGGGGATCCGCATCTTCAACATCGACAACAAGGCCGACAGTGTGCGCTCGTCCCTGGCGGACCTGCTGCAGGCCGGACTGATCGGCTCGCTGCTCGCCGTGCTGGTGCTCTATCTTTTCCTGCGCCAGGTCACGACCACCCTGATCGTCATGCTGGCCGTGCCGGTCTCCCTGGTGATCACGCTGGGTGTGATGTACTTCAGCGGCCTCACGCTGAACATCCTCACGCTGATGGGCCTGATGCTCGCGGTGGGCATGCTGGTGGACAACTCCGTCGTGATCACCGAAAGCATATTCCGTTACCGGCAGGCGTACCCCGACGAGCCCCGGCGCGCTGCGCTCGAGGGAGTGGACGAGGTGGGGCTCGCCGTCATAGCCAGCACGGCGACCTCGGTGTGCGTGTTCCTGCCGATCGTGTTCGGCGAGCAGATCGACATCACCGTGTTCCTGTGGCACGTCGGCGTCACCATATCGGTGGCCATCGTGCTCTCGCTGCTCGTCTCCCAGACCCTGATACCGCTGCTCGCCAGCCGGGTGCCGGCACCGCCGCCGCCGAAAGCCGGCAGCGCCATGGCCACCCTCACCGATCGCTACAGCCGCGCGCTGGCCTGGACCCTGCGCCATCCCCGCTGGTCCGCGCTGGCCGCGGTGATCGTCCTGGCCTCGCCCGCCGCGCCCGTCGGCCTCGGCATGCTGCAGACCGACATGTTCCCCCAGGAACCGTCGCGGCGGCTGGAACTCATCTATCACATCGACGACATCTACCCGGTGGAGCGGGTGGAGATGGCGGTCAACCGCATGGAGGCATTCCTGTTCGAGAACGCCGGGCGCCTCGACATCGAATCCGTCTACAGCTATTACGACACCGGTCGCGCGCAGTCGAGCATCCTGCTCACCGAGGGCGACGCGATCAGCATGGACGCGCAGACGGTGATGGACACCATCCTGGAGGAGATGCCGGAACTGGTCATCGGCAGGCCCGACTTCCAGTGGCAGCAGCAGGGCGGCGGCCCGGGCTTCGGCATCACGCTCACCGGCGAGTCCACCGAGCGGCTCGCGGAACTCGCCGGCGAGGCCTGGCGCGTGCTCTCCACCGTCGAGGGCCTGGAGGGACTCACGTCGGACCTGACCGCCGGGCCGAAGGAGGTCCAGGTGGTAGTCGACCGGGAACGCGCCGCCCGGGTGGGCCTCACCAGCCAGGCTGTCGGCCGGGCCGTCTCGGTGGCCATGCGGGGCCAGCCGCTGCGCGAGTTCCGCACGCCGGACGGCGAGATCGGCGTGCGGCTGGCCTTCCGCGAAGACGACCGCCAGACCACGGAACAGCTCGCCAACGTGACCATCATGGCGCCGTCGGGCGAGCGTGTACTGCTGGGTGCGGTCGCCGATCTGCACGAGCGCACCGGGCCGCGCCAGATCCGCCGTACCGACCGCAAGACCTCGGTGAAGATCTCGGGCTCCATCGACACCGACAGCTCGCTCTCGGAGGTGCGG
>Ga0209936_1000270_pt1 | contig 33062 bp, 30 predicted proteins | sample SalPonR1_A_D1_MG_FD_185694 | JGI IMG/M metagenome (GOLD analysis project Ga0209936, IMG submission 185694) | Salt pond soil microbial communities from South San Francisco under conditions of wetland restoration - Salt Pond MetaG R1_A_D1_MG... ...
TTATTGATTATAAATGGTCCGGTAGTTCAGCTGGTTAGAACGCCTGCCTGTCACGCAGGAGGTCGCGAGTTCGAATCTCGTCCGGATCGCTCAAAAAGCTGCTCACATTGTGAGCGGCTTTTTTTGTTTGTGGGAAAGATATTATTGAGCTTCAGCTGGATATACCGCATGTCCTGATGCTTCGGGAAGGTCGCGCGGGTTTCCGCCGGATGGCGGATCGCATAAAAGCTGCTCACAATACGGGGTGCTATTTTGTTTAGAGTAGATATCGGAGAGAGAAATGCACTATTTATATATTTTGTACAGCCATAGGCTGGATCAATATTATACAGGACACAGCTATGATGTGGATAAACGTTTTGAGAAGCACAATTTTGGTAAGTCTAAGGCAACAAAAAGAGGTGTGCCTTGGAATCTTAAACGGGTGATCTAGTTTTCAACCAAACGTCAGGCGATACAGGCTGAAAGTTGGATCAAAAGAATGAAGAGCCGGAAGGTGATAGAGAAGATTATTTCAGGAGAGATTGATTTAAATGATATCATAAATAGGGGTTAGACCGCCTGTTCCGAAGCCTCGGGAAGGTAGCGAGTTTACGCCAGCTGGCGGATCGGATCACATTGAAGGCCAATCACTTACAAGCGTCTAGGTTTTTTGTTTGTGAGAGTTATTAAAGTTAGGATAACAGGGTAACTCATAGACAAGATAAAGTTTGTGTCATTTTATACTTTTTAAAAAAATCAATACCTCGTTCACTTATTATTCATAGATGGGTATTAACATAATTATAGAGACCTTCGAGTGAGTATCCTTTTTTTTAGGTAATTTAATGATCAGGAGATATATCATGAAAAATATTCTATGGCTCTTCACTCTCCCAATATTGATAAGCGGCTGCACGGTTGCCGGATTGATAGTTGATACAAGTAGTAATAACCAGCGGCAAAAACGATCAGACAGTATTCAGGAAGTTCGTCAGGAAATCGTACTTCAAAAAACTGACGGTGACACAATAGGTGCTGTCTATCGGGATTTCGGCTATGTTTCTGATACGGCGGAGTGTACTGAATTATCGGCTGAAAAAAGCTTTCCACAGATTGGTGATGCAATATCATTGACCCTGGAAAACGGAAATAAAGAGCAGGGAATCTTTGCAGGCATGATGCATGCGGATGAGCATTTTGAACTCATCTTCAGACAGGACTGGAGAACAAATAAATTGAAGTACTATAAGATGGAGAGCATCAGTTTGATCAGGGGCATCGAATCTGACTTGTTGCTTGAACAACCAGAGGCTAGTCAGATCACTGTTCATTACGATGTGGAAAACACCTCCGGCTGTATTCCTTTAAGCGATCTGTCGTATCTGAACAAACAGGTGGTAAAAAAACGATACGTGGGTACCCTCCTCGGTTTTTCTATTGATGCTGCAGTTCTTACCATAACCGCACTTGAAGTAAGTAACAGCTTGAGCGATGGCTGGGATTAGTGATGGCGTTCTGATTTGCAATGGACCAATTCACTGATTGTACTGTTTGCTTCCCCCCATCCCCGCAAACATTGGAAGAAATCATAAGTAAACTATAATAGATAAAGGATGAAGATTGACCGACAAAAAAGTCTTGATCACATAACACCTTTGTCACAATTAACTTAATTTACAGTAACTCAACAACCGCAAGAACACAAGAGGCGGCACCGATGCTTCGGGAAGGTCGCGGGTTTCCGTCGGCTGATGTATCGCAAGTACTTACAACTGCTTGAGCTTTTTTTAAAGTCTTATCAAAAATAGGGTAACCATAGGGTAACAGAATATTTTGTTACAAGACCGGCTCAGCCTGGCCATCTCTTCTTCGGCCCGTTATTTTAGAACACTTTCGCGCCGGGGTACCCATCTACACTGTTAACGCTGGCTACGCCATGCCGATGTCAGCACCATCTAGGAAAATCCTGACCTGGATTCAAATGTTCAAACACTTTATATATCAATTCTACTCATTAAACCATCAGTATACCAGTCAAATTTACCCATATTAAACTCGCCTTGAATGGCATAAACACGTCGATATTTGCAAAGATTCGGTCTTCAGCGTTTGGCGAATAAGCTCCACCGTGGATTCCATGAGCTCAATGTAGTTACTCATAGTCGCCCACCCTTGATAATAATCAGGACCACCTTAATGACCAGTTGATGGGAATCATTGGTTATTTGATTAAGAAGTTTATAAGAGTAATTCCTTACATATTTCTTATATCCGATTATTGTAAAAATATTCGCGCATTGCCTTTGGTGCAGTTAAATAGGCGTTTTATTCAAATAAGAGATTCTTCTACTACGCTGTCCATCAAGTATATCGAGTAGCGGTCATCCTTTTTGAGATTTGCATACCCGCATTTTCTTACAACCACTTGTCTTTTTTAAGGATATAGATATTTTGTACAAATAATATATTGCAGAACGCTGCTTCAGCTGTTAAGAAACTCCTAGTACTGAACAACAATCGAAGGGACTTTCTCTACATAGAGCCCGAAAAGGCGTAACCATCGACATTGAAGACAACGGTTCAGGAACACCGGCCGAGATGAAAAATAAGATCCTTTAGCCGGTTTTTACGACCAAAAAAAGCACCGAGAGAACGGGGCTTGGACTGAGTATTACCAATGATATCGTGAAGGCTCATGGGGGTAGTCTGGAGATTTATTCAGAACCCGGTCAAACACAATTCCGGATCGCACTGAACGCATAAATCAGGTGTATATTCATGCTCCGCTTCTTCCGTCAACTCCGAAACAACATATTCTACCAAAGCCCGTCCGACCAGGCGAGTCATCGAAGTGAATTTAATAAATCATCTTATCGGGTGGGCAAATATCTTTTGTATGCCCTCGGCGAAATTGTTTTGATCGTAATGGGTATCCTGCTTGCATTACACCTGGATAACATCAATGCAGATAAGCAGGCCCGTGAGGTTGAAACTGAAATGTTGAGAGAGATTAAATCTAATCTGGCTGTCAATATTGTCATATTGGAACGGACCTTATCGACGGAGTCTGAATATCTTCACTACAATGAAATGATACTTGACTATCTCGATAACCGGGAACCTTATGATGAAGAGCTCGACAGTGCTTTTAGTGTTTATTTTTGGACCATCTCTACAAATCCTGTTACCGGAGGATATGAATTTCTGAAGTCGAAAGGGATTGATTTGATTACCAATGACAGCTTACGCAACATGATTAGTTTCATATTTGAAAATGAGTTTTCTATCCTTAAAAATGAAAATGAGGTTTGGTCAAATAACCTGCAGCAAACCATCTCATACCCTTACCATGTAAAACATTTCAGAAGACACTTTACAACGGATGAAAACAATATTGAAATAGAACTGGCCAAACCTTTCGACTATGAAAGCCTTTTTGACGACAAAGAATTCAAAAGTATTAACACGGAGATCATATCCAACAGAAAGTGGAACATCAATAGTCTTCAAAATCTAATCGTCGAAATTGAAGAGTTAATCGACCAAATTGATTCGGAACTGCAAAACTAGTCGTGTCACAAAAGTTAATCATGCTATGGGGTGAGTCGTCGCTATTAGTAAAGGAATAGGACAGCTCAAGCTGCACCCTCACTTTTAATGTCAAAAGCAAAAGAAAACGAGGGGCCAAAGGAACCTTCGTTTGACAAATGCGTGCGGATAACCTTGCTATCGATTTAACCTGGCCTTTCATAGGTTGGTTTTTTGCAAGTAATGATCAAAGAATTTTGCAAAAAACTGGTGAATTTATCGATTATAATTTTCGACAATTAAAATAATGGAATTGCACAATGCCAGTCCTATGTGATAATTACCACCCTATGATCTAACCTCTTTAATAATAGATGTCTTTTCCGACTTTGAGACACTAAGCAGTAGTTCGATCTAACAGCTTTGGTTAAGAAGATATTGAGGGTGATTCCTCATAGTTCTTATACCCGATTAAGAAAGAATTTTAGCCAGGATGACTATTCTGCTTGCTAATTCTGAATTTATACGCGTTTTTAGTCTGAAATACAGAAGACATGATTACAATTTTTAGAAGAGTACGTGAGAAGCTTGTCGCGTCGGGGTCGGTTACGAAATATTTACTGTATGCTATTGGTGAAATCCTGTTAGTAGTTATAGGAATTCTCATTGCGCTACAGGTTAATAACTGGAATGAAAACCGAATTCAAAAAAACGAAGAAATCTTTTATCTGCAAAAGCTTCATCAAAGTATCACGCAGGATACCGCGACATATAATAATGTCATTGAATTATTGAATGAGGCAATTGATCAGGTATCCGTTATCCAAAGTGAATTATATGAAGCCGACAGGCAGACCTTCAGTGTGGATATTACAAGAACTCTCCTAAGTACATATCACCGGCCACTCGAACGCTCAACATGGGATAACCTGATTTCAACGGGAAAAATATCCCTGATACGGAATAATTCGGTCTCTGAATCGCTCTTTCAGTATTATTACGGCTACGAAGAGAATGTTCAGATATGGAATCAGGCGCATACACACTATACAAGAGAGATCATTGCTCCTTTTCTTATGGAATTCGATGACACCAGCTGGGAAGCCTTTAACATTGCCAATGATAATTTTTGGGGTGACGTACCCGCAATGATGCAAAAAAATATCGGTGAATATCGTGACGAGGCGCTTTTCAGAAATATTCTGAGATTCAAAACCTCAACCATGAAATCTGTGAAACAAACCTATATTGATAATTTACAAATGGCCGGTTCCTTAATGACCCTGATTGAACAGGAATTGGAAAACTCAGCTGAATGATTCACATCTTCCGACATATACGTAAAACGCTTATGCAACAGAACAAAATCAGAACCTATATCACGTATGCTTTAGGTGAAATTATATTGGTTGTTTTTGGGATCCTGATCGCCCTCCAGGTAAATAACTGGAATCAGGAAAGATTGGATTCGAAAGTATCTGCGGAATTTACCAACAGGCTTTTAGGGGACATGCAATTGGAGAGAAGAATACTGGGATATGTTGATAATTATCTGACTCAGGTTGAAAAGAATGCCAAAGCAGCCATTACAGTCTATGAAAGAGAAGCTGTCGAAGGAATGTTGACAGATAGCGAGTTCCTGATCAGTTTATATCAGGCCAGCCAGATCTATGATCCTAACCAGATAAGTGCTACCTACCAGGAAATGATTTCTTCCGGACAGATCGGTATGATCAAGAATGAAGAACTCCGAAACCGAATCATTATTTACTATGATAATGACTGGTCAAAGGCAGATGTTTTTGCTAATGAAAGTCCATTCAGAGAGAGTGTAAGAAAGGAAATTCCAAGTGCTATTCAATCTGAAATCAGAGAAATATGTGGGGATCAATATGTGAAGGTAGGCGAAAGTGCAGAGGTTATACTTCCGGAAGAATGTGACCTTACCTTTGATAAAGAAATCGCAGCCAAAACTGCTACTGATATCTTACAGAACACAGCTTTGAGAAGTGATCTAAGATTTCATATTGGAAATCTATATGCACAATTACAGATGGTGAGGACCTATAAACAGAACATTGATGGAATAATGGCGTTATTGGGGGAAAATTAATGCTCCGGTTCTTCCGACATATCCGAAAATCACTCATGGAACAAAATAAAGTCCGTACTTATATCTTTTATTCCATCGGTGAAATAGCCCTGGTTATGGTAGGTATATTACTTGCTCTTCAGGTTAGTAACTGGAATCAGCAGAACTATGAGCGGGATCTGGAGGGAAAATACCTGCAGGAACTGATGGAAGATTTTAAAGAAAATAAGCGTAATGCAGATCGGGTGATCGGCGTCGTAGACCGGATCCTGCCTGCCTTAATTTCTCTGCTTGAGCAATCGGCTTTGGAGGCTCCCGATCTATCTCTTGATTCACTGAATACCTGGTATAAGGAAATGAACATAATGCCCACCTTCCGAAGTACCGACCGCGCTTATACGAATATTACCGGAAGCGGTGAATTAAAGATCATCAGTAATGATGACATCAAATACGCGATGGCCATGTACTACTCTCGTCTGGAGGTATTGAGACTGGTTCAGAACACCCACGAACTGGAATTGGTTGAAACCTTTCAGCCTTACATCATCGAGAATATGGATTTTCAGGCGGTGCATGCAGAAAGAGTGGATGAATACCCTCTCCCGGATCCTGTTGATGAAGCTGCTATTTTAGAAGTGTTACACACAAGAGAATTCCGGAATATTCTCACCGCTAAATGGACTATATCGACGGATCTTTTAAATCAATTTCGTGAGATAAATATTCTGATTGATGATGTAATTAAATTAATTGAAGAAGAACTGAATCAGGAGAATAACTAGCATGCTCCGATTCTTCCGCCAACTTCGTAAAGACCAGCTTATGTCTGATAAAACAAGAAAGTATTTTTTTTATGCTGTAGGAGAAATTCTATTGGTTGTAATTGGAATACTAATTGCACTTCAGGTCAATAATTGGAATGAGAAAAGATTAGCTAACGATAATGAAATCGACCTTTTTGAGAATGCACTTCTGGACTTAAGACAAGAAAAAAGCACGACAGAAACTCAAATCAGATGGTTTAAAAATTTTCAGGACGTCCATTTTGAGATATATAAACAAACAAAAGATAGTTCTGCCTATAATCCGGACTTAGATTACAACAGCTTGATATGGACGAATATTTTTCGCCCACTGATTCAAGAAAATTACGGAAATAAGGTTGGCGGAATAACCAACGAAACTATTCAGGCGCTTTTTCGAGACCTAATTTGGAGAGAAAAACTAACATCAGAAGCAATGGTGGAATGGAATGACTTCAAATTAAATGTTTTAAGGCCTTTTTTTGCCAAATACGGAATTAATAATACTGAATCCACATTTGATCACGAGCCTTATGAATTTATGTCTATGGATGAAATCTCTTTATTAGACTATGAAAAATTAAAATCTCGATATGGAACCGAAGAATTTGACCAAATTCTTTACAATTCACGACACAAAGCATCTTGGGTTATACATTGCCTTAATAATATGAAAATAGCCAATGAAAAAGTTACTTCGGCTTTGAACTTTTATATCACTGGAGAAATTGGAAGTTTGAAAACTATTGAACCATTGAAATCATATTATTAAGAGAATTATAAATGCAAGACAATGAATATAGTGCATTATCATTCGTCTCCTGCCTGCAAAAAATCTTTTCGTAATTTCTACTCGGTTTGTGTTTGCGATTTCAGTTGCTGAAAACACTCAACAAAATCATACATAAAACTTTTAAACAGCCATCTTTAAGAAGATTTTTAAATAAGAACATTTTCAAGAGTACATAGTTTTCCATCGCCTAAGTGATGTTCACTCTTTACTCCATTGTGCACTATACCTGTTTCCCCTAACAATAGTGTGGTCGGTTAGTTGATGATTATCCGCTAAATCGACTCTAAACCATTTTTCTTTTTCATTCAGCCTGCCATTTACATCTGAAAAAGACATTGCCCAATTCCCGTCACTGTCTCTCTGACAGTGAGATAGTGAGCAATTTTTCAAACATAATTTTCCATTCTAAAAAAGAAGGCACCCGCCTTCTTTCCCAAAACCTGTCAGCCCTGTTTGCTGTTTACGGCCTCAGTGAACTCTTCAAAATCAGGCCGATTTTCGAGCTTTATCATTTCTCCAGAAGAATTTTTGGCATTCTTTGTCACGTGCTCATTGGCTTCCTTGAATGGCATAAACACGCCGATATTTGCAAAGATACCATCTTCATTCATCGTTTGGCGAATAAGCTCGACCGTGGCTTACATGAGCTCAGTATTGTTACTCATAGCCGGTCACCTTTGATAATAATGAGGACCACTTTGATATCCAGTTTGATGGGTATCATTGGTTTTTGATTAAGAATTAATGTTTATATGAACACTGTTCTTATAACCGATTTAGAAAGAATTTTAGCCAGTATGACTATTGTGCTTGCTAATTCTGAATTTAAACACGTCTTTAGTCTGAAATAGAGAAAGATATGATTACAATTTTTAGAAGAGTACGGGAAAAGCTTATCGTTTCAGGGTCGGTTGCGAAATATTTGCTGTATGCCATCGGTGAAATCCTGCTGGTTGTTCTTGGCATTCTCATCGCCCTGCAGATCAATAACTGGAATGAAGACGCCAAGACAAGGGGCTCGATCAACGGTGCACTAATGGAAGTTGTGCAGGATTTGGAATCTGATGTTAAGGTCTTATCTGATGAAATAGTAAAAAGAGAAAATGATCTTCAGGCACAGTTGCGTGTCATCCGCTTTTTAGAGTCTGATACGCAAAGGTACGATTCACTTTATACTGATCTTGGCCATGTACTTTTAAAGAGAAATACTCCCCTGTTATCGAATGGGTACGATTTACTGAACGATATCGGGATCTCCCAGCTGAAGGACGCTACCCTCAGGGAGCGGCTGGTAATATATTATGAAGTCATTCATGAAGAGGTTGAAAATGAAATTGAGGACGATGAATTCGAATTTGAAGAGAATTGGTTGCCATATGTACGCAATCATTTTCGTGAGTGGGAATTTGGTGAATTTGCCTATCCAAACGACGATGATTATGTATTTAACGACTCCTATTTTTTGACCTCACTTAAGATAAACTTGAACAATATAAGAGGCACGCTAGAGTCTCATAGAATCGCACTAAATCAGTCAGTGAACCTGATTAAACTTATCAATGAGAGACAAATATAATGCTGCGGTTCTTCCGACATATCCGAAAACGACTTATGGAACAGAATAAAGTTCGTACATACATTTTTTATGCTGTGGGTGAAATAGCCCTGGTCATGATCGGGATTCTGCTGGCACTTCAGGTGAATAACTGGAATGAGGGGCGTGCAAACCGGGTGCTTGAGCAGCAGATGCTGATGAACCTGAGGGATGAAATAATTACTAACCAGAGGGAACTGAAAAGGGATAATGAACTGAATAGAAATTCGCTGGACGCCTGGTATCAGTTGCTGGATAAAGACAGGCTAAATTATTCACCTGAGAAAACCGACAGACTGATTGGGCAGGCCTATAATTTTGCCACATTTGATGCCCGCACAGGGGTAATTGATGAAATAATTGCTTCGGGCAGCCTCAGGCTGATTCGGGATGAAAAACTAAAATTTATGATCAGTCAGTGGTCAGGTGAGATGAATGATCTAAGAGAAGATGTGGTCATTCGCCGGGATTTCTGGATCAATGTAGTACAACCTCTTTTTCAGAAGTTTATCCCCACCCGTAATTCAGATCACAGCCAAGTCAGAAGCGATTATAACCGGGAGATTAAAATTTCACCATTGAAAATTGACCCTGGGGCTTATGATCGTTTTTTTAACTCAGTGGAAGTAGACGGAACCATCCATTCGTCTTATCTAAATCAGTCTTTTGTATATATCAATGAGTTGAATATAGCGGAAGATCTGGATGAATTTCTGCATATAGTAGAGTCTAACCTCGATGATTAGATTCTTCCGACACATCCGAAAACAACTTATGGAACAAAATAAAATCCGTACTTACATCCTATATGTTATCGGGGAGATCCTATTGGTAGTAATTGGGATTCTCATCGCCCTGCAAATAAATAATTGGACTGAGACCCAGAAAAACAATGTGCGGGAACAAATACACTTGTTTAATCTTCGCATAGATTTACAAGCAGATTCCTCAGGGCTGGCTCGCTTAAATGCCGACCTGCAACAGGCTTTGTATGCTAAAATAAAATTTGAGGAGAGTGTAGAATTCCAAAATTTCGGTTCCGATTCATTAGTGAAATATTTCAAAGATCAGTATTTCATACTTACCGACTTTATCCCAAATTCCACAACCATCGACGAATTAAAGAACAGCAGCGGGCTAAACCTCATATCGAATTCAAAGTTGCGCCGACAAATTGTATCGCTTTATAACACTTATGAGGATTTGAAGATGAAGCTCAGGCTGGGTACAGAAAAGACTCAACTAATATTAAGGTACTCAAGTGACAAGATGGATGACATTAATAATCCCACAGATAATGAAATATCGGATTTACTTAGAGACAGTTTTTTTATAAATCAGACCCGAATCAATTATCTCGGTACCCAGGCATTAGCTATCAATGAGGCATATAAACTAAACCGGGAAGTATTGCAGTTAATCAGCAAGGAAATATAGCATGCTCCGCTTCTTCCGACATATCAGAAAATCGCTTATGGAACAAAATAAAGTCCGTACTTACTTCTTTTATGCCATCGGAGAGATTCTGCTGGTTGTCGTTGGGATCCTGATCGCCCTGCAGGTAAACAACTGGAATGAGGGACGAAAAGCCCTTAATCAGGAACAAGAGATACTGAGTGCCCTTCACAACGAATTCTCTGAAAATCTTCAGGAACTGACATTCGATATTGGCCGTCTGGATACCACCTATCACAATTTAATCGTATTAATGGATCTGATGGCGATGGAAGAACTACCTTCCGGTGTAAATGTAGACAGCCTGATCGCGCTCACCCTGGAAACCCCTACCTGGAATCCCAGCTCCTATGTGCTGAACGATCTTAAAAACTCCGGAAGCATTTCCCGCTTGTCCCGCGCGAATCTGCAATCAAAACTGTTTGCCTGGGAGCGCCATTTCGAGAATGTTAAAGAGATCGTCGGAAGCTTTTCGAACAGCAGTGATGCAATGATTTCTTTTCTCAGGGAGGAGTCTTCCCTTAGAAATATTGACGCTTATCAAAAAAGTATTGTCATCCAGCCATCAAGACTTGGTTTTGACAACAGGGAGTTACTGAAGGATTTGAGATTCGAGAACTATGTGGATGACAAGCTCATCACAGTCAATCAGGCCAGGGATCAATATCTTAAGACGGTTGCTGTTATAGAGGATCTATTGAACTCTATTGATAAAAAATAACGTCAGCTCAACAATGGGAGTAAATGGGCTTGCACTAGGTGCCCGGGTGGAGATGGAATGCTGGGCCTATAGTCCTCAAAGGGATTAGGGAAGCAGCCAAACACTATACCAGAAACCTATACATTCTTTTTCCTACTATAGTGAGAATCAACGATAATTGAATTACCTGAACATCACTTAATGAACGACTGGCGATTAAAATGTTGACTGGCCGGAACTCAAAACTTAACACTCAAATCTGCCCCGATACCTGCTCCGGATAATGCACCAAGTACTGCATCAGAAAGGAAGGAAGGCCAAACTGTGGTTATATTTGCCGCATAAAAAACAGTATGATTATTATTGATATAGATTTCACAAAATCTCCTTACTCGTTTATGGTTCTTCCGCACGGGTACCCTCTCTTGTTTCTGTTTTCTTATTTTCAAAATATGTTTCCGGAAACTCAACCGACCAGATACCGCGCAACTCTCCAATCTCAAACCCGGTTGCTTCATCATCGGGATATAGCTGCCTGATCAATTCAAGATTCTTTTCCTGAATCTGGGCACCCTCGCTTCCGTGACAATTCAGGCAAAGTCCTTTATTAATCACGATTGGGGCGTGGTATATGATGTGGCCGTTGTCTATGTATACCCTGGGATCTAAATCTTTCTGATCTTCATCTTGCCTCTGGCGCTGATCTTCAAGTTGAGACAGATAGCTGCGGATGGTTTTCATCTCCAGTGAGTCGGCACGATTAGCCGGGTTTCGGGGGCGATGTGACGCACGCCGCAGTTCAACACTATGGTGCGCGGATAGAGAATCTGTGATCGGAAGTGCCTCAACATTGCAGAATTGCAGGGCATAACTGATGCCCCCTTCCTGAACGGCCTGACCCAATTTTGAACTTAGCGACTGAAATGCATCCCGGGTGATAGTTCTTCCATCTTTTATAATAGTCGTTGTGTCTACAGGGACGGAACGATCAGCTATAGTCTCATCATGCTGAGGCGTGCATCCTGCGAGTAGCAGTAGAATGATCGGTATGAGAATATATCTTTTCATTAATGTACATTTTGTGATTCATATTTATTGATTAATCCCGACTCCACATCACTCTCAAAAAATAATCTGCGTTAATAGAGAAATCAAACTCCACCTGGTTGGCAGCGACCAATCGTTGTGTCAGTAACTGAATATCAAACCGGTTATACCTGAGCTGATCCTCCTCCGGAGTTAACAGATGAAACAGGTGTTTGGCTATCTGCCGCGCCGCATGTTGTCTATCATCAAACATGAGTGACCCTTTCTTATTCTTTAAAAATCTCACAGCTGGTTTCTGTTTACGGCGTTTTGGTTATTTCATGTGATTAGTCATCGCGCACCAATCCCTTCTTTTTAGCCTGTATACTGTATCTTGTGTGTGGAACAGCCTCCAGCCGGCCTTTTGAAATCTGTTTGCCAGTGGCCATACAGACGCCATAGGTCTTATTTTCGATCCGTTCAAGAGCGTCATTTATCTGTTCGATATATTTACGGGTGCGCTCGATGAGCTTAAAGTTGGTCTCTTCTTCTTCAACGTCTGACCCCACATCGGCTTCATGGTGGGTGAGTGCACTATACTCTTCATCATCTGACGCCATGATATTATCCAGATTTTCTTGCAGCGCATCAAGTTCAACCCTGGCATCTTTTCGATTTTTCTCGAGTAGATTCCTGAAATAATCCAGGTCTATATCTGTCAGGGGTGTCTTGATATCAGGGTTTTCGGGATAAATGTTCTGTGTAGATTTCATAACAGGCTCCTTTTAATTGAAAAAAGTAGCTCAATAGTTAAGTACAAAAATCCTGTAAAACAGGCCATGGTGAAATATTGAAAAGGTTTGTAATGATTACGATTACAAAGCTTTTACACGGTGTAGAAGTGGTTGATCAGACAAGTATTCAGGTATTGTCAATTTGAGACGATCCATCTCCGAAATAGCGTGCGGTATGTAGAAAATGAACAACAATTGTCAGGGGTCACTCTATTGAGGAAACAAGCCCCTTTCTGAAAAGCTCAGGATAATCTGCGGAGGGCTTGGTGCAGGGATTCTGACGCCCGTTGATTTATCCTGCTACTGAAGAAGCCAGTGGTTTTGTATGAAGTTCCATTACATGATGAAGCATTTGATCAATAAGCGTGGTTTGTTGATGAACCAGACTATCTAAATCACGGGGATCACCATCCATAAGCATGTAAAGGCAGGCCAATTCTGATAGCTTCCAATCTTTAAAGGTGCCATTTGAACTCCCCCGATAAACTTTTAAGAAATGATTTTCAGTTTCATGATGAAGCGTTTTAAAGATCTCTATGGCTCGGTGTACCGATACCTCAATCATTTTGAGTTCTTCCGAATCAACAAATTGAAGCAGGTCACTTGCATAGTATCGGCAATTGAGGTTCTGGAGCATTTCTTGAAATTGAGAAATCCCATCGAATCTGTAATCATTGTACGTGGTTGGCAAATTGTTCATGAGATTTATGAATATATCTTAAATATTTGTGACAGCAATTGGTTTGACTCAGCCCTATTGCTGTCTTTAGATTATAATCAACGGGTGCTTATTCCGTCGCTGTATCAGACTCGTTGTCTAAGACGATCAAAAAGCCCTTCATACCTGCGGCATAATGCCCTGGAAAGCTGCACAGATATTCGTATTCGCCAGGCGTTTCAGGAGCTGTAAACACAATCTCTGTAGTTTCTCCCCCGCCTACCATTTCTGTATGGGCCAGTACCATGTCACTTAGCGCGGGTGGTAAATAGTCCTGTTCCTGTGCTTGCTGTGCTTGTCGAACGTATACAGTTGGATCGGCATCGGCCGTCATCAGCACCCAGTTATGCGACATGGCCGACGGCGGAAGCTGGCTGCGGGTTGTAAGTCGTATTCGTATCTCTTCGCCTGGCTCTGCTTCAATGGTTTCAAGCAAAAGCAGTCCACCTTGCGCGCCCGTACTCTGTCCAACGGTAATTCCCTCCATCTCCTGTTCCACAGCAAACTTCATGTCATCAATTCCAATGATATTGATCGTCCTTATATCATCATTCATTGCCATAGTATCAGAACTCTCCTCCTGAGCCCCTGAAGCGTCCATGTCTTGCTGCCCGGAATCACCTCCGCTGCAGGCAAACATAAAAAGGGTTAGCAGATAGATGATTGATAAGAGGGCAGATGATGTCATATTCGGCTTTAGCATTTTGTTCTCACTGTTTTTTGAAATTTTGATGTCTCATTTACTTTAAAAAATAAACGATTTATGCTCTATCAGTGTGAGTCATATTTGTTAAAAGCTATAAGGGATTTCACTACAAAATACTCAGTTTGTAGGGGGTGAAACGGACTATTTGGGATGACAAGCTATCAGGTGCTTTTTTTGGGATTGAACACTCGCATGAAAGATTAAATAGTTCTGCTGATGACAAATAGATCTGAAAATGACTACATCTACAAGCAGACTATCTTACAAATATTCGTTAAGAATGGTTACAGAACAGTTTATGATACGTGTGTAATATCTGTTGAATGAGTAATTGAGAAAGGCGTGATGCTGGTAGCAGACAGTTACTACTGCACGACGGGGCTGGTTTGAGAAAAAATAGTTTAAATACATATCATGGAAAGAGATCTCCGATATTGTAGAAGCTAAACGCGAAAAAGTTAATGTTTAACAGGAGATAGATGAAATGAAGTAATACAAGTGACTCCCAATAGACGTTAAGTAAGAATTTAGCTGAGAGTTCACGTTTTATTATCACATAACCATCCCGCCTATTTAGCTTGAAACCTGAGTTCGATTCTAAAATATCAAAGAAATACATTGGGTTGTCCAAAAAGGGCGTCATCCCGCGCTCCCGCAACGGGATCCCCTCGGGAGAAGCGGGATCTCCCATCGTTATAAAGGCAGGAGGTGCCGGATCGGGGTCCGGCATGACGGTATTGAGAATGAAATATCTCAACAAACGCCCTTTTAAACGACTCAATTAACATATTATGAATCGAACTCAGGTTTGAACTAATATGTAATCTGACACTCCATCGTGTGATTGATCACATTATGAGTAAAATAGTTTCATTCCCTGACCTCAATCCGAACACCATCTTCAATGCGTTCATCAGGGTGGGTAATCACACGTTCACCAGTTGTAAGGCCATCAATAATTTGTGTTCGCAATCCGCTTTGGCGCCCTATATCTACCTGTCTTAGCTGTGCGTTTCCGTCAGCTGCTACAAAAAGGGCCCACTGATCTCCCTCTATCCGGAATAAAGATGACGAAGGAACCTGGAGTACATCATCACCCTGCCAGATTATAAATTCTGCAACCACCCGGTATCCATCGCCAAGGGGCCTCCATGTATTGAAGTGAGAAAGGATATCCATTATCACGGGTACACGTTGTTCCTCAACACCCAGGGCAGAAACTTGAGTAAAGCCTGAAGGTTCAACAATCGTTACAATTCCCTCGAGAAGAGTATCCGTACCCCAGCGTTTAATGCGCACCCTTGTTCCGGGGTTTATTTTAACAGCATCGGTAGATAGCAGATCAGCACGTATTTCCAGTGACTGTGGATTACCAATCTCCATCAAAGGCATGCCGGCCTGGATGGGACCTTCACTTTCGTGATGAATTTTTAAAATTTTTCCATCTGCTGGTGCAGTGATGGGTATTTGTTCCTGATTTCCAGGCGTCTGGAATGATTTAAGTGCTGAGGTTGCAGCGTCTACATTGTGTTCTGCCACTTCAACTGAAAACTCAGAGGATGTGAGATGTGCGGAGGCACGGCGGGCCGCAAGTTTCGCGTTGTCTAAGACTTGAGCACTTCCAATTCCGTCATCAAACAGGTTTTGAATGCGTTCAAGCTCTTTATTGGCCAGTTGCTTCTCCATTTCAGCAAGGCTGTATGACTCTTCTGCCTGCCTGAGGCGAGCCTTTGCCGACTCAAGCTGAGCTAATGCAACTTCTCGCTGCCGTGCACTAATCATGTCGGGAACGGGCTGCACACGGAATAGCTCATTTCCATCGGACACGGAGTCTCCAACCTCATGCTGAACCCTGAGAATATAGCCGGTTACAGGCGCTGAGATTACAAACCGGTCTTTCACACGGGTAATACCTTCCTCTTCAAGGGTAACTTCCATGGGTGCTTGATTTACCTGTTCAACACCAACCTGAACAGGTGAAGGCAAAAATCCCCAAACGATCAAAAATAGCAGGGCAATAATTGATAGTGCTAGTATGACATTTCGTTTTGTAATATTAAATTTCATAGTCTATTCCCGTGTTTTTAGTACGCCAATTAAGTCGAGACGGTTTAGCCGTCTGCGAATGAGCATGCCTGATAAAAGTGCCGAGACAATAACAACCACGGCTGAGAGAGCAAACGTCGCACGGCTGATATTCATAGGAATGCGGTATAGCTCTGTTTGTAATGACCACACAATGAACCAACTCAATCCGGCGCCAAACAGAAAGCCAACCGGTATGGCCAACAGGACAAGAACGGTTAGTTCACCTAACAGAATATATGATATTTCACCCCTTCTGAAACCCAGCACCCGGAGGCTCGCAAGTTCCCTGCTCCGTTCAGACAGTGAAATTCTTGCATTATTATAAACAACGCTAAAAGCCATAGCTCCGGCAAATAGTGAAATAAAGAGTGCCATAATAAGCCATGTCTGTGCTGTTGAATCATAAAAACGCTGTATGATCTTTTGTTTTGATATTATTTCACCAACAAAAGGACTCTCAGTAAGTGATGCGGTTATCTCTTCTTCAAATGAACGATCTATCAGTAAATAAGCCCCACTTACAACCCGGCGATCTGGAAGCAGCTTGCTTAGTTCGTCAATATCCATGTAACCGCTCAGGCCGATAAACTGTTTAATAAAGCCCGCAACCTCAATTTTGGCGGACTCTCTGCTTCCATCAAGGAATTCAATAGCCAGTGTATCACCTGCCTGAACTTTTAATATCTCTCCAAGTTTTTTAGTGAGTAACAGCCCCCCCTCTGGTACATTTACCGGCTGTTCGTGTTCATCCAGAATTTTTCGAAGCTTCATGTCCTGGGGATATCCCTGAATGGAGGTTAAATGCCTGCGATGGTTATAAATCATCCGAACCGGGACGGTACGATGCGCTTCGCCATAATAAACGCCGGGCATTCGAACCATCTCCATAAGTGCATGGTCTGAAATATTATCCCGAAATGAAACGCCAAGATCAAAGGGTTGTGCCTTGCGAAAGTCGGTTTCAATCAAATATTTTACTGAATCATTGCTCATCCGGCCTACCACCATTAAGGCTGCGGCAAATGCAACGCCCAGGATTCCGAAAATAAATTTAACCCGTTGCCGGCCAATCTGACGCAGAACCATTTTTGTGGGTTGGTCGAGGTATTTGGCAGCCCCTAGCTTTTCTAAAATACTGCGGTGATAAAGTTTAGGCGGTTCAGGGCGCATTGCCTCTGCAGGGGGCAGAGCTACAGCATCTCTAACAGAGAAATAAGCCCCGCTGTAGGCTGCCAATGCACTAATAATTGCCGCTACTACAACATCCCATGGATTAATAACAAATTTGAGGTAAGGGAATCGGTAGAAGTTGGCGTAAATCGCTGATAGTTCCTGACCGAGGTAGTATCCAAATATAATGCCACCTATTAGACCTATCAAAACAATGACTGAAATCAACAGTACAAAGTGGGTGCCAATTTCCCTGTTTCTATATCCAAATGCTTTCAGAATCCCTACCTGCTCACGCTGTGTTTTAATAAGCCGGCCTATGACGACGTTAAGCAGAAATGCGGCAACAGCGATAAAAATGGTAGGAATGATGGTTGCTGTTTGACCAAGCTGTTTAAGTTCTTCAGATATAAAGAAATGTGAGTTTTGATTCTCTCTTGAAATGGCTCCAAGTCCTCCATATGCCTCAAGAATCAGGTCCAGCTGTGTTATGATATCTTCAACGCCGGCATCCCGGGTTACAGATAAGACCACATTGTTGAATGCGCCTTTCATATCGTAAGCGGCTGCAAGCGGGGAACGCCTCATCCATAGTATACCAAACCGCTTGAGGTCCGGGGAAAGGCTACCCGGCTGCCCCTGGTAGATAAACTCCGGACTAAGGCCGATGCCCACAATTGAGAGTGTTTTTTCTTTTCCGTTGATCACGGCCTGCAGCTTGTCGCCTATCGAAAAACCATGTTCTTCTGCAAAACCGTCACCTAATACAATTTCATTTTCGGTATATGGGGTTGGCAATCGGCCTTCCCGTAAATAGAGCCTGTTGAGCAAGGGCTCTCGCTCATCGGGTAGTGAGATAACCATTCCGGTAACGGTTTCATCAAATCCTTCAACCTCCAGGTTAAGGCCGGATTGTATTCTGGTTTCAACCCGGTTAACGCCCTCAATTTCACGAATCTGTTCAGAGACGGAATTAGGGGCCCGTTTCAAAGAGGCAAACACGTTTGCGAAATAATAATCCTGATAGTACGATTGTTGAGTTTCCCGGAGTGAATCGAGGGTGCTAAGGAAGGTGATGTATGTGGCCGCTCCACATGTAATCATGAGCGCAATAACCAATACCATGCCCCGCATGCTTGATAAGTCGCGCAGTAATTTTTTGTTTATTGCTCGCATAACATCACCATGTCATTTCATCCGGGGATGTTTTATCCTCGTTGATTTCAATCTCCGAAATCTTTCCGTCATGCAGATTAATAATACGATCTGCCATGCCACCAATGACGACGTTGTGGGTAATTAAAACAGTTGCAGTACCAAGATTTTCGTTTACTCTCTGGAGGGCTTTAAGAACAACAACCCCCGTTTTTGAATCCAGGGCTCCGGTCGGTTCATCACACAGAAGTACATCCGGGTTTTTTGCAACAGCCCTGGCAATGGCAATGCGCTGCTGTTCACCGCCAGAAAGTTGAGCCGGAAAGTGATCCATTCGATCTCCTAAATCTACAAGTGAAAGTGCATCCTCGGGTGTCATCGGATCATCCGCAATCTCAGTTACTATGGCGACATTCTCACGAGCTGTAAGGCTTGGAATAAGGTTGTAAAACTGAAAAACGAATCCAACGTTGAGGCGCCTGAAGTTTGTAAGCTCTTTCTCCGATGCGTTCGTTAGATCAATGTCGCGATAGGTTACGTGTCCGCTGGTGGCTGTATCGAGCCCTCCCATGATATTGACCAACGTTGACTTTCCGCTACCCGATGCACCGAGGAGAACAACCACCTCATTGCTGTAAATATCTAAATCGATACCTCTGAGAGCCTTGACGCGGACTTCTCCCATTTGATACTCTTTCGTAAGTCCCCGTGCTGTGAAAATAGGTTTTTTTGATGCTTTGGCAGTCAAGATGCTCGTCTTTTTCCTTTCAAATTAATCAACTTTACCGAAGACTAATGTAGGGCATTCCCTGAAAATCTTACACTTATACCATTAAATGTATAGCTTAGATGTGAAATAAGAATGTTTCTGCACATCCGGAGACGTATGTTTTAATTTCGAATATTTTAAAAAATTATTTTCACCGCAATCAATTTTATGCTGGTATGGAAATTTTTGGATTTAAGGAGTTTTGCTGTCATGGGAATATAGCTTTTTAAATGGGCTGATCTTGTACTTGTCAGTACCCATGTCCTGAAGTGATAACCGAGATTTCTTAAAGTAGTAGTTTTACACTATTCAGTATTCCCCTTCAGACAGAACAATGAACCCAAAATGTACATCTGAAACTGATGAATGACTTATGAACCTGAGTTCGATTCTAAAATATCAAAGAAATACATTGGGTTGTCCAAAAAGGGCGTCATCCCGCGCTCCCCCAACGGGATCCCCTCGGGAGATGCAGGATCTCCCATCGTTATAAAGGCAGGAGATGCCGGATCGGGGTCCGGCATGACGGTATTGAGAATGAAATATCTTAACAAACGCCCTTTTAAACGCCTCAATTAACATATTATGAATCGAACTCAGGTTATGATGTTCTCCTTTTCTCGCCGGTAAGGTCTATATCTTCACTCAATTTCTGATTTTATAAGCAGGCTTGTGGCAGCTCCAGCAGCCGGCCATAAAAACATGTGTAACTGCTCCCGTCCGGAGTTATCACAAGGAGATGGCATTAAATTCAGCCAGCGACAATCGATGTGATTCCGCCGATAATACACCCCCTCTTGCTGTTTCCTGCCGATCCTTTTCAGCCAATGACTGCAGACTTTTGTTTGGCGTCCCTCTTAAAATTACGTCTTCATTTTCAGCACTGCTATTCTGAATTGAAGATGTAAACAGTTTTGATTGAGCTAACGTGGTTTTTTCGACCGTAGGTTGAGCCTAGCCATTACACCATAATGGGTATTGAAACATAGACTTTTATTGAATGCCCGGGGCTACTCATGTGATTTCCTCATTCAGATCTATTTTAAAACACAGAGATAGAAAATTTATATATATGGCAACTCAACTGCCCCTTTCTACTTTATTTAACAAGCAATCTTCTTGCGGTTTTTAGTCACGAATTTCCCGCATTTGTAATTAAATATTGAGAATATTTGTCAGATACTTCCCTGCTTGTTTATTCTTCTTCGGAGGTGTCTATGCGAATAAATTCAAATCGCTCGGCGGACTGTTCTGTGATCCAGGCATAATCTTTTTCAGGATCCATATCAAATGTGAAATAGGCGGTATATCCTTTTGGCATATCGTGTGTTCCACCTACAAATACAGCAGGAGCCGGGTTGTCTGCGGATGACATAAGCGATCCCGGCAGGTTGAAATCCATCCAGCGGTAAACCTCGTCTGGATTTGTGTCTTCTGTTACTTCAATCACATGAACATCGCGGGCCAGAAGCGCCGGTTCATTCTCATCAAAATTCACGGCCACAAGGTTTTCTCCGGCCGATGGGGAGCCTTCTATTTGAAGACCATCATCTGTTGTAGTAATAGTCACATCCGCCTGCTGTGGGGGCAGAGCATTAGTAGTATCTTCAGTAACGTGTAGATCAAAATACATACCCATGTTCCAGTGATAGGTGCCATCTTCATCCTTTACGTAGCATTCTACCTGGTAATTCCCCGGTGTCAAGAACAGGGTGGTTTCTGTAGACAGCCCGGGTGATACAAAACCAGTACCTCCCATCCAGACCAGTTCGCTGAACCAGGCAGGCATTTCACCAAATTTAGCCATGGCTTCGTCGGGTTTACCTTCTTCTATCAGGTAAGAAGCCTCCTGAAATTTTGGAAGTACTTCTGCATGCATATCCTCACTGGTTCGGTCACCCGGAAGCTTTTCAAAGAAAGCAAAATGTACCATGGGGCTGGCATTTCTCAGTTTAACAGTTGTCCAGCCAGCCGGTACTGTATCAGCCTCGGTATTAAACAGATGCCGCTCATTCTGGGCATCGTACATTGCGTCTATCTCAATGACAGTAGGCTCGGTTGTAGCAGTGTTTTCCTGCTCTTGGTTTTCCTGGCCACAGGCACTTATAAGTAGTAGTGTGGCAAGTATTAAAAACGCTGTGATTTTTTGTGTTTTCATAAATACTCATTTAATAATTGATAGCTAATTTTTATTTAATAATGCTAAATTCATGCCGCGCAACAAATAATACTTATTAAACTAAAACAGAAACTGAATAAGTCAAGGCGATTTTAATATTTACTGGCCTTTCTTTTTCTCCTGTCTAAAAACAGGATTGATCTGGATTGAGGAAGGTAAATGATCAGGGTGATTGGATATGAGCACATCAAAAAACCTTGAGAGTTATCCACAAATGAACCTGAATATCTGCTGAAAGGCAGAAAAAGGAATACTTACGCTATTGTATTCACTTTTATAATAGCCTGCGGATCTACTGCGGCAATTTGCACTGCAAGTAGTTCTTTAAGACCTGAAAAGAAGAGAAGATCAAATTTATCTTCCAAAGCTTAGCTGAATCGTGGCATAATATGTTCTCGGTGGAGAAGGTATAATCCCCGGCCCGGGGTAGCCGGTTGCGCGGCGTGTAAAGTATCGCGTATCAAACAGATTATTAATTCCTGATTCAAGGGTAAGTGATTTATAAGACCAGGAGAGAGACAGATCAGAAACGCTGTACGCCGGAATTTCACCACGCACGCCACTCTGATTGTCGTTTACGTTCTGCTCTGCATTTGAAGCATCAGTATATTGTGATGAAACGAAGGTGTGCTGAAAGGAGCCGACTATATTTTTATATCCAAAAGACAGACCTGTTTTAAGGTTAACGGCAGGTACAAATTCAACATCGTTTCCTACAACACCGGGTACGTCAGACTCAAGATATTCGGACTGTGTAATCGCGGTATTGGCAAACAGGACAAATCGGGCGTTTCGGCTGTCGGAACCAAACAGAGAAAGCATATTGAGCTCGGCAAGGCTTTCAATACCGTACATAAACGCCCGGCCAATGTTGCCTCTGAATCTCACAACACGCCCCGTTTCTTCAATGTCGCCGTCCGCATTTATTCGGGTCTCTGCGCGAAGCACTTCACCGATGCGGTTGTCATACAGCAGGCCGAAGGCCCCAAGTTCATAGGAAAAGCTATCGCCAAAACGCCCCCTTATCCCTACATCAGCCGTAAAGCCATCTTCATCTGTGATGTCTGGATCTACCTGGAATGTGGGATTAACAATACGAATGTCATTGAAAGTAACGGACCTGTAGTTTTGAGACAGGTTTCCGTACAGTTCGGTGGTTTCATCAGCATAAAAGCTCAACCCCAGGCCGAGCAGTAGGAAGTTGCGATCGAACGTTCTGTTGTCTTCAAAGAGCTGGTTTTGAATAGGATTGCCGGCAAGATCAAAATTCACGCGCCTGAATGTCCCTTCACTCTCTGTTTTGATCTGCTCAAACCGAAACCCGGGTGTGATTGAAAAGTCGTCGGTGATGTAGAATATATTTTCACCAAAGAACGCAAGGTTTCGGTTGGGATAGGTGAAATCAGACTGATTTGAATAGTTGGGAAACCGATCGTCTGCCAGCTTAAAATCCGCATTATTGTTGGCTGTGCCCGGGCCCTGTATGGACGTATTGTTTGATTGGTAGTACTTGCTGCCAATGAGAAATACTGAATTTCGCGTTCCAATGTTGTATCGGTTTAAAAACCGAACCTCAGCCCCCCAATTTTGGAAATCTCCCAGTATCAGGTCGCGAGGTTCATCCGGATCATCCTGCTGTGAAACTCTGTTTGTTCGAAATCCCACCGATTTTCTCGATGCATCAAGCCCGTAAACAAGTGCGCTTATCCTTGATCGGTAGCTGAACCGGTGATCAAGCCGAAGAGAGGCTACTTTCCAGTTTACTTCAAACCAGTTGCGGGAGCGGTTGCTCACAAATGGGTCGCTATAAAACTGTGCATCGGTGAGACCGCCCGGCTGTTGGGCGAGGTAGTATAGGTAAGTAAAATCCAGGCCTATTCTTGTATTGTCTGTAAGCTCGTAATCTGTATATAAATAGACGTTTTGGGACTCAAACCCTGAGTTAGGCCGAAACCCGTCACCCCTCTTATAGTTGTAATAGCCGTAGTAGCCAACCTTTCCTTTAGAACCGCTGATGCTATTAAATGACGTGAATAGTTGGTTTGATCCCGCAGACTGGCGTGACTCCACATCTATGATTTTATCACGAGCCGGTTTCTTCATTTTGAAATTTACAAGGCCCCCAAACTGAGTTCCGTACTGGAGTGATGCAGCACCTCGAATAATTTGAATTTCCTGCAAGGCTTCGGCCGGAGGCGTGTAGTAGCTTTCAGGGTAGCCAAGTACATCGGCGCTGATGTCGTAGCCATTCTGCCTGATGTTAAAATTTGAGGAGCGGTTGGGATCGAGCCCCCGGCCGCCAATATTGAGCTGAAGGCCAGCATCGTTTGATTCAAAAATGTTCAAACCTGCAACCTGACCATAAATCTGACGGGCATTATTAGCCGCTGTGTTTACGGTCATTTGCTCAAGTGAAACAACTTCGTTCTTCTTCCCGGCATAGATTGATGTACCTTCTACTTCCCGTAGCCTGTTCAGCGCAAATATCTCGCTGCGTCGCTCAATGATGGCCACTTCAGACATCTCCCGGTTTAGTGGCTCCATTTCAATGGTAATCTCTGTCAGGTCAGACGTCAGATCAAAGGTTCGATAGGCAACTTCGAATCCAAGCTTGAAGAAATAGAGGTTGTAGGTCCCTTCAGGTAGTCCTTGAATAGTAAACTTACCACTATTATCTGTTCGAAATGAGGTTCCGGCTTCATTATCGTAAATGTCTACGGCTTCTATTGGGTCACCTGTTTCACTGTCATTTATTGTACCGGATATACGGTATTGTGCTGCTGCTGGCATGGCTATAAGCCAGCATATCACAAATAGACTAAAGTCCCTTAATTTCATCATTAAATGGCATTAACCATGTTTGGCGATATTGCGATTGATCGATCGTTGTTAAATCTATGTCCGGATTAACGAAGGGCTGACTGCCTCGGCCGTTCAAAGCCACATAACTATCTACGTAAATTTCAGGGTTCTTTATGCCCTGCTGTTTATAGTGATTTTCAAGAAAGTGGGCATATTCAATAATGAAGTCCGGTTGCGTAGACATCTGTTTCTCCTGGAAACGGGTCAGGAATTCGGTATTGTCCACGTAAAATTGTCGCCCGGTTTCAGAGTCCACGACTTTAAAATTGGTGTATCCGGTCTTTTCCATAAGCATCACGCGCCACGAGAAGCGATAGCCCTCTTCAGTCCAGAAAAGTTCCCCGGGATATAAGACATACCGAAACGGCAGTGCGACCTGGAGGAGAAAAAAGATCGTGAGAACCGTTAAGGCCGATTGTTTCAACCATTTTTTTGGGAATGAGTAAACCTCGCCATTATCATAGCGGTGTTTGGCGATATTGAACCAGCGTGATAGCTGAGCAAGAATTTTGTTGTGAATGTTCGCATCAAAAAAGATGAGTGCACTCGCGATCATGATATATGGAAACATACCTATTGGGAAGAGCACCCGTGTCAAAACGTGAAATATAACCACCAGAACGAATGCAAATATCCGTGTTCGTCTGATGAGAAGCAGGAAGGGAATCATCAGGTCGTAAATTGCCCCGCCCCATGAAAAGGCAACGTGGGTCCAGCTCTGCTGAAACAAATCACCAAGGATTGGGAGCGAATATTTTGAGGGCAGCCAGATAGCAAGCGGCATGGATTGAATCAGCCAGTCGGAGTTTAGTTTTGCCAGGCCCGCATAGAAATAGACGATGCAGATTAATAGCTTCACGGCGTCAAGAGTCCAGGCGGGAATCCGTTCAGCACGCAGACGGCTATCATTGGCAGCATCCATCGAAAAGTATGCATTAGCCGGCAGGAAGATCATCAGAAAGCTCAGAATACTGATGAAGTAGTAGTGGTTCAGGTAAGTTGTTTTGTCCATGAGCTCGATATAGGTAAAGCTCAGGAAAAACGTGATGATGGCAAGCCTGTATTTCAGGCCAAGCGAAACAAAAATAGCAGAAAGCCCGCAGATAATAAAAATGAGATAGGTCCAGCTGCCGAGAGGCTGGACCCATTCAAACCATTGATAGGAGAAAAAAAAATCTGGCTCTATGTAGAGCTTGTGGATCCACCCGTATGCTGCAAACCTTACAATGCTGATTAGCATTAACGCCCCGAATAAAATTCTGAAAACGGCTAATGGGGCGGCGTTTACAGAGGAATTAAAGTAAGCCCGGATGGATGATATGTTCAAAAGTTAATCACCGTCAGCATCAACATAGTCCACATTAATGTTTAGCGCCTGGAGCATATCTACTTTCATATAAACGACATTCAGCTGGAGAGCATCATAGGCTGAAAGCATTTTGGCATTATCCGTTTCAACCTGAGTGCTTAGATCATTATTTAACTCTTCTGCCCGCAGACGTGCTTCTTCAAACTGACCATTGATCAAATCCGATAGTGCAGTTCCGTCTTTTGTCGTATCTAAATAGTTTAGGTATGAGTTCAGGCTTTCCCCGGTCGTTTCTGAACCATAATGGGTTCCATTAAAAAAGTTTTGCACTGCGTCAAGAGATTCGAGAAACAGATCTTTGGAGTAAATGTCGCTGTAGTAACCTTCTACATGACTATCGAGAGCTGAGCCTGAAAATACGCCTGCAGGAATGCCAATTTTGCCTGCCCTGAGGTTTTTTTCATAGTAGAAAATGTAGTCGTTCACCATCATATCCAGGGATGAGTTAGCTCCATTTCCAAGATTGCTGACAAATTCATCGCGGTATCCGGATGTCCAGTCAGTGTGAACCACATTGGTCAACGAATCAATTCTTTCTGCGAGGTCCACAACGTATTGTTTGTAGCTTTCGGCGTTTTCATTTGTGGTGTAATACTCAAGCAGCACCGCATCGTTTTCGGCAAGGCCGAATAGAAGGAAATCCAGTGCAGGAAATCCCTGGCTGTTGACTAATGAAGGTAGTTCAAGATTGTAACCGCCTCCCTGAATATTTTCAACTATTTCTTCAGTGTCGGTAGGGTAGATATTCATGTTGTCGCGATATCGAAGATCCATGGCTACCCCCATTTCAAACATCGACACGTGCTGCCATGCCTTGTAGCTTTCCAGCCAGGCATCGCGAAGGTTATCAAGTGACTGTTGGTTTGGGGCGTCAGCAAAAGCCTCCGATGTGGCTTTCAAAGACCCGGTGGTAGTCTCAAAATTGTTAAGGGAAGGAATAATGATATTATCAGCCCAATTAACAAGAATAGCTTCACGTTCGAATTCATCCTCATTTAGGCCTGACGTTGAGCTATCGGTACAGCTCCAGAGCAGGAATAAACTGAGTGAAAGATAAATGAGTTTTTTCATAGTGGGGATAAGAATTTCAAAAACCGACCACTGCTATTGTGGCCGGTTAGATCCGTGGTTTATTGTTTTCTACTTTAATTTGCGGCTTCTTCAAGCGAGAAACTGAATCTGTCCGCTATATCATTGGAAATATCATCGAGTGTTTCCGGCGTAACATCCCAGAGACCATTACCTGCAGTGAGCTGCGAGATATATGAGTCAACTTCTGCTTTGGTAGCATACGGTTGTTCAGTTCCTGGTACGCGCGTGAACTGAAGGCTATAAATAAATCCATAACCTTCTGACAGATCATGAAAGGCTGCACCATAAGCAGGGGTGTTTTGTTCGAGCCCATTTTTACCTGTTTGTAGGTAATAAACGGCACGAATGCCAATGATCATCGAGATTTTTTCGCGGATGATGTCTGCCTGCACATCGCGCAGTTCATAATTTCCTTCAACGATTGCAGCACGACCGAGAGCAAATGCATTAAAGATGTCCTGTGCTATTCCTGCAAAGTCGTCGTCGCCCTCTACACGTCCGAGATACTTATTGAGAAAATCATCATCCTGACCAATGGTAGACATTGGATTGGCAGGATCAGGTGACCCGCCATAAAGGTATCCGTAGGCTTCATCCCATTTATGCTCCATGGTAGTGTAGTTGGAGTCACCATCGAGGATACCCTCGTCGTTATCTTCACGGTTTGTACCTGCGTCGAGCACGGCAGTACTCAGGTAGTTATTTAGCATCTGATCGGTCATGAGGGCGCCAATCAGGCTTTTGCCCACAAGCTGATCGTATTCGAAACCTTTGGCATTTACGTATCGGGTTGAGGATCCATCAGCAATCTGACCGGCAACTCCTTCTTCAGCGAGTGTGGTTTCGTTTGGAAACACCTCGTTGATTTGTCCGGAGATCCAGGTCTCAAATTCGTCTTTAATCACGGCACTTTCTGCCGTATTTGATGAAAAATAATCGGTTGATGCAGCTACTTTGCCCTTAACACTTTTCGTTGACTCATTGAGAGTTGCGCTTGAAAAAGGATCAGTATCATCACCTTCAGCGGTTTGATTGCGGTACATTTGCAGTAGCAGTTCTTCAGTTGAGGTATCAAATTCAAGCATTGAACCAACCAGTTCAGACGCCATGTTTATTCGAGTGGTCTGTCCTGTAAATGACACAGTAGATTCACCATTTCGTGTAAATTCATACGTTTCCGGGGTTTCAACATCGGAGTCAGAATCTGTTACGTCACATGAGATAATAGAGATTATCAGTATGGCGGGGAGTAAATACTTAGTAAACTTCATTTAGTTAAATAGAATTATTTAGCGTGTTTTTTATTTAGATCGATTCTAATTTACGAGTATTTACAAACGGATTCAAAGACTATATAGAATAAATCTAAATAAAAATAAGGGCTGCTATGAATAACTTTTTCAGTTATTTGCGAAACGTCATTTCTGAATGCCCGTAATTTTATAGAAATAAAATTCAGTTTAACCATCATTGATTTGATCTGCCTTCCGATTGTCCTGTTTAACAGGAATGAGGATTTTTATGAAAATTGATCTCTAAAAGTCGTGATGCGTCAGAAGTTTTTATATGAACGCCTGTATCTAATTACATAAGAAGTGTAACTTACAGGAAGAGATTGAATGTGAGTAAAAACATTCGGTCCGGGTTCATTTTCTAAGAAGACTCTAAATAACTATGGACGATTCCAAGACTGATGCCGACGGTATTCAGGAATTGATCAAATTTTTGAAGTCACGAGAGTCCTATCCTCACGCACCTGAGACCGTCAAGCATATTCAAACTCACATCTCGAATGTTTTTATCGCGCCTCCGTTTGTCTATAAAACCAAGAAGAGGGTAGATTTTGGTTTTCTTGATTACAGTACGCTTGAAAAGCGTAAATACTATTGTGATCAGGAAGTGGAGCTTAACCGGCGCCTCTGTTCAGAGATTTATCTTGGCGTTGAAGCAGTTGTATCGGATGGAACACTTCTCAAATTGGTTCCGCGGAAGGAACTCTCCAATAAACATCATGTGGTTGATTATGCCGTAAAGATGAAGCTGCTTGATGAAACCTGGTTTCTGCACAGCTACATCGAAAGAGATGAACTTTCACATGAGCAGCTGGATCGTGTAGCAGTTAAACTCGCAAACTTTTACGATAGTCAGTCTCCCGATGCGAGTGTTGCTCAGTATGGTGATATCGAAAAAATTAAATTTAACACGGATGAAAACTTTGAGCAAACGGAGCAGTTTATTGATGATATAATCCGCAGAGAAGCGTTTAAAGCGATTCGTTATTTCACCAATTCATACCTGAAGCAAAATGAGAGGCTCTTTCAAAAACGGGTCAGTGAAAACAGAATCGTGGACGGCCATGGCGACCTTCACCTTGAACATATTCACGTGAGTCCGGGCGGTGTTTGTATCTACGACTGCATTGAATTCAGTGAACGGCTGCGCTATGGCGACCAGGCGGTGGACCTTGCCTTTTTCGCGATGGATCTGGATTACAACGAAAAGTGGAAAGAGTCGCGCTATTTTATTGAGCAAATGTCGGAAAAGCTTGATGATCCGGAGTTATCAACCATAATAGATTTTTATAAATGTTACCGGGCCTATGTAAAGGGGAAGGTAAAAAGCATGAAATCCCGTGAGGAAGAAGTGGAGAAGAGTGACAGAAATGAAGCAAGGCAGATAGCAGGCATCTACTTTGATTTATCACTCAGATATGCATTAATAGGATCAAAACCACTCGTATTGGTGTGTATGGGGAGAATTGCAACGGGAAAAAGTACGATAGCTGAGCATCTCGGAAAAACACTGAACGCTGATATTTTCTCATCAGATCGAATCCGAAAAGAACTTGCCGGCCTCCCGCTTCATGAACGGCCGCCGGAAGATGTAAGAAAAGAGATCTATTCACCGGAGATATCAGAAAAAACTTATAGTAAGATGACTGAAAGGGCTATAGAATCAATTCAAAACGGACAGAGCGTTATCCTGGATGCCACCTTCAGCCTCTCAAACGGACGGCAAAATCTAGTCAGTCAGCTTGAGGAAATAGGAGCTGAGTATCTGTTCATTGAAGCAGTTGCGTCTGATGAAACAATCAAATCAAGATTAAAAAAGCGAGACGAAAATCAGACCATTTCCGATGCAAGACTTGAGGACTTTGAGATGCTGACCGGCCGTTATGATGCACCAAATGAAATTGAATCCGATAAAATAATTAAGGTTGATACCGGTAAGGAACTGTCTGAGACGATCGCAGAACTCTATGAAAAACTGATAGGTTTACAGATGGTAAATCAGGATATATTTTAATTTAACGGAGGATTAAATCCCGATTTTCCTGGTCGGATAGGATTAAAGTCCCTCCGCCAACTGGCGGTTAATTAAATAGGACAGTGCATGTTGCTTTTCCAGATTCTTCACAAAACGGAAAATCACCGTTTTATTCAGAATGACCATGAATCAACTGGTTGTAGGGCTGCGTGATCACAAAATCGTTATATAAAACGACTGATACGCCCACGCCGCCCAAGTACTAACCAATGGGTTTGTCAACGAATTACATAACATCTACAATCCTGATCGAGCCATGGCAGTTGATGGCGAAGAGAAGAATCTGCCAAAGCAATGAATTATACTTTGGAAAATGTTGGACATGTTCTGTTGGGTAATCCACATATTTTGCCGCCAATCCACTAACTTTCGTACAGAGCCTAAAACTTTTTGTACTTAGACCGGAGTTGAATCTTCTCAAATACCTTCTAAAGGCTGGTAGTTCATAAGGTCCAAAATTATTTCATTCCTTACCTGAGATCATCACGCCAATAGAAATTCCAACTCTCATGTAGGCCTTGCCGTTAAAACCAATCATGGGAGTAAGGCCGGCCTTAAACGTTGGATGCCACTTATTTCTGTTCATGTAGCGATATCCAATCGTAAAGGTAGTCGCATTCGGCAACGGATAACTCCAGTTTTCAGTATCCTCAACATCACCAAGTACCACGCCAGCCCCGAGTTCCAGGCTGCTGGTTTCGTTTCCAATAAAGTAGTTGCCCATAATCACAGCAAAAAGAAATTGGTTATCGCGAAAATCCTGATAGCTTCTGTTTTCTATTCGGTCTGAATCCGTCGGAGGGTAACCGGAAATACCCAGCCTTATACCGTAATTATTCTCAAATCGCAGGTCGTAGTTCATAGAGTAGGTGATGCCGTTGCCGCCCACTTCAAGGTAAATGGATTGATCGGGGACACTGACATTTTTTTGAGGCAAATAGGGCAGCTGAGCGTAAAGCGTATGTGGATTCAAAAAACAGAAAAACATTAATGCAGCTAAGAGAGCAGCTTTAGTCAGCTTATTAATAACCTGAGTTCGATTCATAATATGTTAATTGAGGCGTTTAAAAGGGCCTCATCCCGCGCTCCCCCAACGGGATCCCCTCGGGAGATGCCGGGATCTCCCATCGTTATAAAGGCAGGAGATGCCGGATCGGGGTCCGGCATGACGGTGTTGAGAATGAAATATCTTAACAAACGCCCTTTTTGGACAACCCAATGTATTTATCTAATATTTTAGAATCGAACTAAGGTTAAGAGCTTGTGACATAAGGAGGATGTTTTTATAGCGTGACTCAGATGAAAGTATAATTGTATCAGACAAAAATGCTCAGTCCTAACGACAGGATTAAACCCATTATGGCAATAATGGTTGTCATGACGGTCCATGATTTTAACGTGTCTTTTTCACTCATTCCAAAATAGCGGTTGACCAGCCAAAATCCACTATCATTGACATGAGACATGATGGTGGCACCGGCTGCGATGGAGAGCACAACAAGAGCTTTGTGTGGTTCGCTTAGATTAAATTCAATCAGGATCGGGTAGATAATGCCCGCGGCTGTAATCATAGCTACAGTCGCAGATCCCTGCGTAATTCGTACCGCCGCAGCAATAAGCCAGGCAAGAATAATAACCGGCAAGCCAATGTCTGACATTGTATTGGCCAGCATTTCTCCTACACCACTGTCAACAAGAACCTGTTTAAACACACCTCCGGCGCCTGTGATTAAAATAATGACGCCCGCGGGCTTCATCGCTTCCATACTGAGTTTAGAAAGTTGTTCACGCGTTGAGCCTCTGCGAACCCCTAAACCATAGAGCGCTATGATTACGGCGATGATCAGTGCCACGAATGGGTGACCGATGAATATGATAGTTTCTGTGATGAATCCTGATGTAACCAGACCCTGCTCAACAAACGAACTGGTAAGCGTGTTGCCAAGAATGAGCAGAAGAGGAATTGATATAATGCTGATTAATAACAAAAAGGAGGGAAGCGAATCCGCTTGTTGTTTTTCTTCTTCTTCCAGTTCCATATAGTCGGGAACCGGAACATAAATCTTGCTGCCGATATATTTTCCAAAAACGGGGCCTGCAACAATGGATGTGGGAATTCCGATCAGGAAACCAAACAGAATGACCCAGCCTAAGTCTGCATCAATTATATCAGCGACAGCTATGGGTCCAGGCGTTGGTGGAATAAACGCATGAGTTACGGCCAGGCCTGTTAATAGGGGAATTCCGTAAAACAGCAGAGATTTTTTGGTGTCACGACTCAGGGCGTAGACAAGCGGAACAAGTATGATAAAGGCGACATCAAAAAAAACAGGAATGGCTACAAAAAAACCGGTTATTACCATCGCCAATGAGGCATTCTCTTTCCCGAAACGCTTAAGCATCGCGTTTGCCACAGCTTCTGCACCCCCTGAGTGCTGAAGAATCTGGCCAAAGATGGCGCCAAGCCCAACGACGGTCGCAACAAATCCAAGCGTACCACCCATGCCGTTTTGTATACTCTCAATAACTGAAGAGGGGGGCATGCCAGCGGCAATACCCACAAAAATGCTTGCAATCAGAAGTGAAATAAATGCATTTACTTTGAATTTTGTGACCAGGATCAACAGCAGGGCGATTCCCACAAGTGTTGCAATGAGCAGCTGAAGTTCAATCATGGGTGGTAAGAAATTGATTAAAGATCATATATGACTCACTGTTTGTCCTATCTGTTGGTTGATTTCTTTTGCCAGTTTGTGTGAAAATAATTGCCTCGTGGCTGATCTGTTCGCTCGTACGTATGAGCTCCAAAATAGTCGCGCTGCGCCTGGATAAGATTGGCCGGAAGACGTTTTGAACG
>Ga0209936_1000277_pt1 | contig 32391 bp, 33 predicted proteins | sample SalPonR1_A_D1_MG_FD_185694 | JGI IMG/M metagenome (GOLD analysis project Ga0209936, IMG submission 185694) | Salt pond soil microbial communities from South San Francisco under conditions of wetland restoration - Salt Pond MetaG R1_A_D1_MG... ...
TATATGAATGTTTTCAAAGATATTTCAACAGCTACTGCAAGCAGAGATTTAAAAAAAGGTGTTGAGCTTAATCTCTTTGAAAAAACGGGAGAAATGAATAAGACTATTTACAAAGTTAAGGAATAACCACGGGGCATAACAACACATCAGCCTAAATGCGGGGGTTTTACTCCCTTTGGTCGTGAGAACGCTGCGCTTAGTTGGCGGTTTGACTGACAATTAGTATATTTGTTTTTAGTGTTTAGCGGGTGACATTGAAACACGGCGGCAACCCGCACTCAGGCTATGTGTGAGCCGTTATAAATAAGCCGCTAAAAATTCAGAAATAGAGCAATTCTGCTCTTTTTAAGACAGTTTTTATTATTGGTAATTAAAGTCGTTTTTTGACAGTTTTTACTTTTAGTGTGTTTTGTGCTGTCTGACAGTGAAAGTGTTTTTTATTCGTGCTATTTGACACTGAATTTATCGAGATAGGTTCGGTAAGTATGATAGAAAATTGTTTTAGTTTTTTTCCAACGCGCTTTTGTGCTTCGCACAAATTGGAAAAGCTTGATTATCTCATGTAAAATATTGAAAATTAGTAACTTTTTCTTATTGTAGACTCTTTGCATTTGATTTTTTTGTATCTTGTTTAACTGGAAAATATTTAAATTAAATATGAACGATAAAATAAGAAATCATGAAAAAATTATTATCACTATTACTAATTATAACTGTAATTTCAGTATCTCTTTTTTCACAAACACCGAATCAGTTTAAATATCAGGCAGTATTGCGAAATGCTGATGGTACAATAATGGCTGAAGAAAACGTGACCATGGTAATTTCAATATTGAAAAGTGACCTCACTACAAGTGTTTTTAAGGAAACACATGCTACAACCACTACTGCTCAAGGTTTAATAAATTTAGACATAGGTTCGATTGAAGATTTAAGTGCAATAGATTGGTCAATAGATACATATTATATAGAAATAAGTGTAAATGGAACGGCAATTGGTACTAGCCAATTATTGAGTGTACCTTATGCATTACATTCCAAAACAGCAGAAGCGGTTAGTAGTTATACAGAAACAGACCCTATATTTGATGCTTCTATAGCAGCAGGAATTACAACTGCGGATACAACTTCATGGAATGATAAAAGCGAATTTGACGGAGATTTTACCAGCCTTTACAATGCCCCGAATATGGCTAATACAACATATGAAAAAAACATACATTTAAACACTAATGATGCCACAAGTAGTTTAAACATTACAAAAAACAATGGCGCAAGTGTTTTAAAGGTAGATGGTACAGGCAGGATTACAGGCGATGGCAGTGGATTAAGTAATGTTAAACCACTTATAAACTATACAGGTGGTGACCATCGTTATCAAATTACGGCCAATTATGGATCTTATAACAATGTTAGATCCGTAACAATGACCGCGCCTTCTAGTGGGGTGTGTTTTGTAATGGCAAGTGGATATGTCGATTGGGAAAGTACAGGTTGGGATTTACTTTTAGCAGGTATCTTATGTGATCAAGATCCAAATTCCTCATGGAATGCAGAAAATGAGTGGTATGATTATTTAAACATTATTACAGATTATAATTGTACTGATTCTTCCGATCAATATACATCTTTCTCACAACATAGATGTATTCCTGTTAGTGCAGGTACTCATACTTTTTATCTTTGGGCAAATAAATATAGTGCGGCTGCAAAAACAGAAGTTGCAGACGTAAATATATCGGTAATGTTCTTTCCAACAGGAGGTACGGGTAAATCATCGAAAGATTCAATGATAAAGGAAGAAGAACTGGAAATGGTAATAGAAAGAATACCAAATACTGTTGCAGGTTATAAATAAATTAGTGTAATATATTTTACATTTTTTAGTGTGATATATATAATTAAACCATACCTAATATCTTATGGGTGTGGTTTAATATTCAATGAATTAGTTTTTTAAATGAAAAAGTTAATTGCATTTAATTTAACAAATGGCAATCCCTCTAAAAAAACTAAAACAATTTAGTACTTCGTTGATAGTTACTACTAAAATGACAAGGTTATTCTTGGCGGCCAATTTATAACAACACATCAGCCTAAATGCGGGGGTTTTACTCCCTTTGGTCGTGAGAACGCTGCGCTTAGTTGGCGGTTTGACTGACAATTAGTATATTTGTTTTTAGTGTTTAGCGGGTGACATTGAAACACGGCGGCAACCCGCACTCAGGTTATGTGTGGACCGTTATGGCGCATAAATTCTTCGCAAAATAATTGACTTTTTCTAATATTGTACGTATATTTGTACTTGAATAATAACTTAAATGAGTATTGATATGATAGCTGCTAATTATACAGAATTTAGAACAAGACTGAAAAAATTCCTGGACACGGTTGAGTCAGATAATGAAACTTTAATCATTAAACGTGGTTCAGGTAAAGGAACAGTCATGATTTCCTTGGATGAGTATAATTCAATAATGGAGACCGTTCATTTGTTAAGTTCAAAATCAAATGCAGATAGACTGTATGAATCTATAAGACAAATGAAAAGTGGGAATACTTTTAATAAAGAACTAATCGAAGAATAATAATGAAGATTACTTTTACGAAGAATTCTTCGGAAGATTATACTTCATGGTTGCATGAAGACAAGAAAATGCTAAAGAAGATTAACGACTTAATTAAAGACATCCAAAGAAATCCATTTGACGGGAAAGGAAAACCTGAACCCTTGAAATATGATTTAGCTGGATATTGGTCACGTAGAATTGACAGAGAGCATAGATTGGTTTATCAAGCCGATGAAAATGAAATTAGAATCTATGCATTTAGATACCATTATGATAAATAGAATAATTTACGCCCCATAACACGTGTTCAGGTTCAATGCGGGGGTTTACTCCCTTTGGTCGTGAGAACGCTGCGCTTAGTTGGTAGTTTGCTGACTTAGTTTTATCTTAGTAAAGTTGTTCAACGGTGGACAATGAAACACGGCGGAACTATTCTCATGACCCGAAGGGGAATAAACCCGCACTAAACCTAACAAGGACCGTTATAGCCAATACAACGCAACCTAAAGAAACTTTGTGTCATCTTACAAAAGAACTATAAATACAAGATTATGAAATCACAAATATTGATATTGATAAGCCTGATAATTATGTTTTTTATCGGATGTGAAAAATCAGATAATGATTTAAAAGTTGAATCAATTATCGATACAAAATGGACTCTTTCAAAAATAATTGACAATACAACGAGTGAGATAACTAATTTCCCGACAGAAATTGAAAATTTTGAGATCGTTTTTCGAAAGAACGGGAAAATTAATTTACCTGATTATTGTAATTATTCATTTGGAGAATATATTCTTAGTGAAAGTAATTCAATAAATATTTATAATGTTGGAGAAGGTACCGAGAAATATTGTTCGCCTGAATTAAGAATGGACTGGGAAACACTTTTTATTAACAATTTAGTTTCTGCTAAAACCTATTCTGTAGAAAATAACCAATTGAAAATTTATAGTGAAAGTAATTATGATTTAGTCTTTGAATTTGTTGAATATTATGATTCTGATAAAGGAAAATTATTATTCTATACTAATTCTCATATAATTGATTGTGTTTTTGATATTGAGTTATTTGTAAATGGTGATAAAATTGGCAATATAGATGCACATTCAACATATACAGATAATGACTGTAATTGTGATAATTCAACAGGTATTGGATTACTACTAAATCTAAAGAAAGGCACATATGATTATTCTGCAAATGAAATAAATTGTATTTCGACTAATAAGGTGAATTCATGGTCAGGCCAAGTAAATGTAATTGGAGATTCTTGTACTGTGATTTTTTTGGATATTAATGAATAAAATGTACTGGCTATAACAGCTGTTCAAAAATAATGCGGGGGTTTGGCGGTTCACAAGCTTTTTACTACTTTTAAACTTTATTAACGGGTGACCCTGAAACACGGCGGGAAACCCGCACTCAGGCTATGTGTGGACTGTTATATCCCATAGCGGTGCAATTTTTCAAGAATTAATAATTTAGTTTATATTTGCAATTATGTGGAAAGAATTGGAAATATTAAGAAAAAAGTATCTTGATTTAGAACTAAATCAAGCAGTTGATTATGAGAAGTTCTCAATGATTTCTATTGTTTATAATTCAACAAAAATTGAAGGTTGTTCATTGTCTGAAAGTGATACAAAAGTTTTACTTGAAAATGATATTACCGCGAAAGGCAAACCATTATCTGATCATTTAATGGTTAAAGATCATTATGAAGCATTTCAATTTATTAAAAGTCAATCTTTACTGAAAAGAGATATCTCAATTTCATTCATTAAAGATGTAGCTGCCAAAGTAATGAAAAATACGGGAAGTCAGGTTAATACAATCTCTGGAGAATTTGACACATCCGCTGGAGATCTTCGATTAGCTCAAGTATATGTAGATAAAAAATATTTTCCTGATTTTAAAAAAATTGAAAAACTCCTGAATACATTGGTTGAAAATGTAAACAGACAATTGAAAACAGTACAAGGAAATGACATATTAAAATTATCAGCAGATATTCATTATAATTTAGTAAATATTCATCCATTTGGAGATGGTAATGGAAGAACTTCAAGATTAATGATGAATTATATCCAAATGTATCATAATGAACCTTTGATAAAAATTTTCACAGAAGATAGAGCTGAATATATAGATGCATTGAACCTAACGGAAGAAAAGGAAGATATTTCAATATTCAGGAATTTTATTTGTTCCCAGCAAATAAAGTTCTATAAAAATGAGATTGATAAATATAGAAAGAAAGATAAAGGTTTTTCTTTATTATTTTAATATGCTACGGGGTATAACACGGCTTCAAAATCAAGCGGGGCGTGAGTTTTCGGGTTTGACTAAAAATTGCTATCTTTAAACTTTTGCTACGGGTGACCGGTAGCTACGGCGTCAAATCCCCGCCAAATTTTAAGCCGGGACCGATATCTATGATAAAACCAAATTTTTTTTAAAGAAATTCTATAATTTTTTTGGATTATAAAATTTCTTTAAAAATTAGCCATTTGTTAACTGTACATAAGGAGTTCCCCGATGAACCACAGCTACAATTCTGGCAAGCAGCTTATTACGCACAGCATTAATAACAGACATTTTACACTTTCCCTCTTCTACTTTTCGTTCATAATACTTTTTTAATTCCACATTATGCTGAATCGCCGATATTGCTGCCAGGTGCAGGGTAGCTTTTAAATCCATATTCGCAAATTTTGATACCCCGGTTTTTCCTTTTACCGAGGTGCCTGAACGGTACTCAAAGGGCGCTACTCCGCAATAACAGGCTAATTGTCGAACATTATCAAAACAGGTAAATACTTTAGTATAAACCAACAATTTTACGGATAAAATAAATCCTACACCGGGAATACTCGTTATTAACTGATAAACTTCTTTCAGATGTTTATCAGAAGTTATGACCTGGTGTATTTTTTCCTCTATTTGCTCAATACTTGCTTTCAATCCCCTAATGGCATGCAGATTAAGTGCCTCTATCTCTTTTCCCTGCGGGAAGTCTACTTTTGTTAATTCTTTTATCGTTACTGAAATCTGTTGTAACGACTTTTTTAACCGGTTTCTTGCGCTTAATAAATCTTTAAGCAGAAGAATTTCAGGAGAATTATTCTCTACAAACGTGGCCCGGTCCGAAAAACGATAAGCATACGCTGCTATCCGACAGGAATCAATTTTATCATTTTTGCCCCGATTGAGCCCTAAACTTTTTTTAATTTGTAAAGAGGATTCCATCCATACATTGGCTGATTGTGAAAGCAGATAATCTAAAAGCACCCTGGTATACATTCCCGTATGCTCAAAACAAAAAACAGTTTGTGCGTGAGCAAAACCAGGCATGTCATGAAGCCAGTGATTTAATACATTTAAACCTGAATCATTGTTTTCAACCTGGATATACTTCTTCGATTTCGAAGCAGTGTGAATGGCTGTTACATCAAGGGTGAGCTCGGAAACATCAATTCCAACAAAGAATTCCATGGATTGTGAAGAATTTTTCATAATTTTAGCTTGTATGTTAAACAATAGCGAACTTTTCAAAACCTTTATAGTAAGCCTTAAAGCTTTAATGTCTATATGAAAAGGTTCGCAGGAAATAAAGATCTCCGGGGTCTAAATCGGTCCATAAGCCCGTAGCTTTGTTAGCGCATAGTGCACCCCGGAAATCTTTATAATTTTACTAAAGTTTTTTTTGTTTTGCTAATCTAATGGTTAGCACCCATTTTAGGTTACAACGTGACACAAAAATTATGAATTGGTCAGAATTAAATGAAAATAATTACATAAAGAAAATTAATAATCTTTCATATAATGACTGGAAGCCTTTGCTGCATTTGATACCAGAGATAGAACAGACATTAAACTTTGGAGAAATAGATACAAAATTAATTGGAGAAGGGACTGTTGAATCCCCTTATCAATTCCCTCATTATAAATCTGCTCCAATAGTAAATGAATTTATTGATATTGTTTATAAAATACCAGTAGTTATTACTTTTCAATGGATGGAATGGAAAGAACTGGAAACTTATGTTAAAAATACGGATTTCGATTTTGATACAATTAATATACCAACAAAATGCAAAGTAATAACATCGATAGTAAGAGCAGAAAAATTTTGTGAAGGAAAAATCATTGTAAATTTCAAATCTGGACTTATTTTAAAAATATTAAAGTCAATAGAAAAGCAATTAATATCCTGATAATTATGAAAAAAATTATCAGGTCATAGCTTTAACATAAATAGAATCTTTTATTATGAATATTCAAACACCATCCATAAGCATAATTAAAAAGTACTTAGAAAAGTGGGTTTCATTAGAAAACTACGTTTTACAGGAAAGTAGTTTAAGAAAACTATTTACAGTGACCTACCCTTTTAATAATAACATGGATGATGTTTTAATAAAGGTTTGTTCGCTTAATGATTTTTATAGCACAAATATTTTTTCACCATTTAATGTTGCGAAACATATTGTCTCATTAAAAATTGATAGTCGGTTAAAGAATAATGATTTAACATTAGTGAATGAAATTGCAAAAATATTAATAAATGGAGAAAAAGAAATTAATTTTTATTCTTTTGCAACCAAGTATTGTAGCCATCATAAACCAGAAGTATATCCAATCTATGATAGTTATGTTGAAAAATTGCTAATGTATTTAAAGAAAGAAGACCATTTTTCTAATTTCAAAAAAGAAGACCTGAAAATATATCCTAAGTATAGACAGATATTATTAGAGTTTCAGAATTTTTATGGACTACAAAACTACAATATAAAAGAAATTGATAGGTATTTATGGCAAGCAGGAAAAGAATATTTTCCGAAAAAGTATTATTGAAAACTAACTAAAACGGGTGCTAACAGCAAGTCAAACTACATGGGGGTTTTGGTGGTTTGCGGACAAAATATTATCTTAGTAAAGTTGTTCAACGGGGGACAATGAAACAGGGCGCAAACCCGCACGTTTTCTATGCCGAAACCGTTACCAGTAATTAATATTTATATCTATGAAAAAGCTTATTTACCTATTTTTAATTTTGGCAGTTTTTGGTTGTAAAAAAAAGTCAAAGCAAGTAGAAGAAACTGTTGTATCCAAATCAGTCAAATCTGAAAATGAAACTCAAGTTATAGAAAAGGAAGTTCAAACAAATCTTGATGAATATGTTTCTTTGATTGATAGTTTGAATGTATATGACATTTCATCAATTAAAGTTTTAAAGGATTATATTAATAATAAGCTATGTGTTTCAGGTGAGCTTGCTGATTCTGCTTACTATTTATTTTTTGATTTTTTTAATACTTCAGCAAAAAACTTGATAGATAGTTTAGAAACAAAATACCCTAATTTAGTTGAAAAACTATATAGACATGAAGAAGATTCAGAAGTAAGAGAGTTTTTAGAGCTACTAAATGACTGTGGTTTAGACCTTTTTTCAACAGAAGAAAATTTTTATGTAAATGTTCAACCAGACTTCTTCTACGAAACTTTTAAGAATAATTCGTCTCCCTCTTTAAAGACTTTTCTTGAATTAAGAAATGGGGATTTGAAAAATGGTTTTTCAGAAAATGCAATGCTTTTAATATCATTTAACAATTTAGCTGATAGAGTCTACAATTGGGATAAGTATCTAAATAACTATCCTGATACAAAATTGCTTAATGATGAAGCTAAATACTTTTTAAAAATTTACCTTGAAACTTACTTAACTGGAATGGATAATACAAGACTTTTTGATAGGGAAAGTAGAATCCTTTTACCTGAAATAAAGCTTAGTTACGAAAGCTATATAAAGAATCATGCTGATACTAAATCTGGAATGATAATTCAGGAATATTATGGAATATTACAAAGAAATCAATTTGAGTATTCTGATAGTATTGATTATATTCTAAAGAAATATAACTTGAATTTAATGCATGGAATTAAACCATATGCAAGAAAATAAATATTAAAAACTGGTAACACGTGTTCAAGTTCAACGCGGGGGTTTACTCCCTTTGGTCGTGAGAACGCTGCGCTTAGTTGGCGGTTTGCTGACTACCTGCCTGCCGGCAGGCAGGAGTATTATCTTAGTAAAGTTGTTCAACGGTGGACTCCCGAAAGCTTTCGGGAGAAACACGGAGGGAATCCCGCACAGCTTCATTCCCAAGGACCTTTAGGCATAAGGACTTTCTGAAAATATTAAATTACAATCTGACAACATTTTCTTAACCGAATCTGTCTACAAATAAGACAAATAATAATATAGTATTGCTACCCGCTTTTGCACTATCGTGCAATTAAAAAAATCCTATCGAGTATTAAGCACATTTGTTCCGCTAAGCTTAACAAAAAAGCTTAATTTTTTAAACTCCTTAAATACCTTGCTTTTAAATTATTTATACTTTTATAAAAAACAATACAACGACTTTCGATAGATTGCCAAAAACAAAACTTGTAAAAATAACCTTTGGGTATTCACACAAAGAAGAAATAAACGAACATTATGTTTAAGTGTCGTATATCGAAATGTTGTGAATAGTTGCTTTTTGAAAAAGACGAATTTGATATTAACGCTGATATAAGCGGAAACAGGAGCGCAGCGATTGTGTTCCGTCTTAATGTAAATGTTATGTGATTTGAAATCCTTTTTTAATTTTCTTTAAGTATAAAGGACATACGCAGACTTGCCCCATTATCAGACCTATCATAAATCTAAAACCATTATTTTTGGGAAGCAGCTTTTTCCATATTGAGGACAGTCATCGCACCGAAAAGTTTTTGGAGCATCATTAGGATCAACAACTTCCACAAACCCAAATTTTGACCAATAAGCAGGAACTTTTGCTTGAATCAGTATCCTTTTAGCCCCTAAGTTGCGTATTTCTTTTTTCACCATTTGAAATAATGACTTTCCAATTCCCTGCCCTTTAAAATCGTCAGTTACAGCAACTGAAAAAGTATATTCTCCATCTTGAAGCATCAATTCTGCTCCACCTACTAGCCTGTCAAACACTTCAACCGAATATCCCTTGAAAACCTTAACTCCGGTTTTATTGTTCTCTAATCCCTGAGCTTCAAATATTCTTTCAATTTCAGGATATTCATCTGGTTCAGCATTCCTTATTTTAAAAACTTCCACCATTCTTTGACCTATTTTGTATTTGGCAAATAACCTTTTTACCTGATAGTTTCGGCGCATTAATTTCCTAACTTTTCCCAACAATCCATTTTCCCGATATCAAAGTCATTCATATAACATATATTCTACTGCCAATAGTTACATAAAAAACAAAAATAAGCATATTATCCAGGTAATCCAATAAAAATTCACTGTATGATTTTGACTTTAAACATACAAGAATCGGGAAACGTTTACCTGTCTTTTTTAGCCGCGATGAAACATAAGAAGTATTATCAATCCTTCATGGCTTCACTATTATATGCCAGTGGATTGCGTTTAACAGAAGGTTTAAAACTTAAGGGTAAATCTATTTATATATCTTTTGGACAGATTACTTATAATACTAAAATTATTACATTGCGATACACTGAGCGGATATTTCGGTACATCGAGCGTTTCTTAAAAATTTTTCATTCCCAACACTATACAAACACATTGGTAAACCTGTGCAAATCCATAACACAGCCTAAGCTTTACCAATAAGTTTGTATCCTACCCTATTATGTCCTTACAGGCGTTTATGTTTCCACCCCAAATACTATATTATTGGCATTTCATGGTAACTACATAACAAACTGACAAGTATTTCTATCCAAACTCCCCAATGCCTAACAACACATCAGCCTAAATGCGGGGGTTTTACTCCCTTTGGTCGTGAGAGCGCTGTGCTTAGTTGGCGGTTTGATGACAAAGTGGTATATTAGTTGTAGTTTTTAACGGGTGACTCCCGAAAGCTTTCGGGAGAAACAAGGCGGAACTAAGCAAAGCGATTTCATGAACGCAGTGAATAAACCCTCGCTAAACTTAACAAGGGACCGTTATAAATAAGCCGCTAAAAATTCAGAAAATCAAACAATTCTGCTCTTTTTGAAAAGCATTTAATTTAAGAGTCATTTTTCTCGTTCTGACAGCTTTTGTATTTTAGAAAGGTGAAATTTGCATTCCGACAACGAAAGTGTAATTTATTCGTGCTATTTGACACTGAACTAAATCTCTTGAGACGAAGTCGAAAAATTTTTCGGGATTGGTTCGGTAGGTATGACAGGAAATTATTCGCGGTGCTCATGAGAGAAGTTGTTTTAGTTTTTTCCAACGCGCTTTTGTTCTTAGCACAAATTCGAATGTAAATGAAAAAAAGTTGTATAAATATTTGGTTTATAACACAAACTTAATTAGGTTTGTAATGCAAACCAGTTTTAGTTATTAAACTTAATATAAAAAAAATGGAAGAAAATGATAAAACTTTAAATTCCTTTGATGAAAGTCAATCAATTCAGGTGATAAAAGAAATGATTCAGGTTTCTCAAAAGAATTTTAAAAATGACGGTATCCTTTTTATACTTTGGGGATGGCTAATGTTTTATAATTATGTATCGTATTACATAATTTATAAAATTGTTATGACCTTTCAAATGAAAAAGATATATGATTACTTTGGATACGCTCTTACAGTAATTGCAATTGCTTTTACTGTCTATTATGTTTATAAAAAAAGTAAAAAAGTAAAAACCTATATTGGAGTCTCATTAAGGTATGTATGGATTTCTTTATTCGCATTTATAATTCTAGCAAGCATAATGACCAATAATGGTATGCTTGGGATTAATCTTGAATTTCAGCATTCTTTTTATATGATGTTTATAGCATTCGCTATTATAATTACAGGTGGCATACTACGTTATAAACTTGTAATAATTGGTGGAATAATCTTTGGTGGGCTGGCTTACGTATGTTCTTATTTTGATATACAAACACAGTATCTTTTCCATGCAGCAGCGTGGCTTATAGCTTTTATTATACCGGGTCATATTTTATACTCACATCGTAAACAATAATGCTATGTATGGAGATTTGGATCCTATATTGCATTCACAAGTCAGGCTTGCTATAATGTCAATTCTAATTGGCGTAAAATCAGCAGAGTTTAGCTTTCTCTTAGAAAATATAAAAACAACAAAGGGGAATTTGAGCTTCCAGTTAACAAAATTAAAAGATGCGGGCTATATCAATGTAAACAAATCTTTTAAGGGAAGTTATCCATTAACTACTTGTCAAATTACAGATAAAGGGATTAATGCGTATGAAAAATACGTGAACGCTCTTGATGATTATTTTAAAGATTTTAAAAACAAAAAAAACTAATAAACATGAAAACACTAAATTTACTTACAGTAATTTTTTTATTTATCTTATTCTCATGCAATTCTCAAGTTCAAACAAATGCTGAGAAAGTGAACTTTGGAGTATTTGAAATGGTTAAAACCAATGAGATACCTGATCATGTTATGGATTCTATTCAAGCTAGAAATGTTCAACTAGAAAATAACACAAAAACAGCCGTAATTGGCTATATCTTAAAGTCTGATCTTTCTGTATTGCAACTTGATTTCTCAGAAGAAAATATCAAGTTAGTTAAAACATTTAATACAGTTGATCCCGATAAAGAATACTATTCAATTGCTGCAGTAAAGTTAAATCCTGTTATGAATAATTCTGACATTAAAAAGACAAAAGTAGATGGCAATAATGTTAATATCTATTTTAATCTTAAGGGAGCTAGAAAGTGGGCTGATATGACAAAGAATAATGTAGGGAACATGGTTGCTTTTGTTATCGATAATCAAATTTATTCAATGGCTAGAGTTAACAGTGAAATTAGAAAAGGAATTGCTATGATTTATGGTCTTGAGAATGAAATCATCGCAAAAGAAATTTCTGAATCACTGAATGCTAGTATACCTAAATAAATATTCGCTTATACTTTCATACAGAGAAATAACAAAACATTTAGCAAGCACATCCCGAAATAAGTTCGGGAAGAGCTTGCTTTTTGCTCTTACGAGCAATTTGCTATTTCAAAAAAACTAAAACAACTTTGTACTTCGTTGATATTTACTGCTAAACTGATAAGGTTAATACTGACGGCCAATTTATAACAACACATCAGCCTAAATGCGGGTGTTTTACTCCCTTTGGTCGTGAGAACGCTGCGCTTAGTTGGCGGTTTGATGACTATATATTATCTTAGGTTAGTTTTTTAACGGGAGACTGTAAAGTAAGGCGGGGGAACTATTCTCATGACCCTTAAGGGGAATAAACCCGCACGCTTCAAATGCCGAGAACGTTATAAATAAGCCGCTAAAAATTCAGAAATAGAGCAATTCTGCTCTTTTTAAGATAGTTTTTATTATTGGTAATTAAAGTCGTTTTTTGACAGTTTTTACTTTTAGTGTGTTTTGTGCTGTCTGACAATGAAAGTGTATTTTATTTGTACTATTTGAACTGAATTTAACGAGATAGGTTCGGTAAGTATGATAGAAAATTACTCACTTCGTTCATTAGAGAGTTGTTTTAATTTTTTCCAACGCGCATGCACCTTTCTTGTGCAATTATTAGAAAATAAAATTTATAATATGTTTATTTTTTAATATTTGCTATTTTAGCTAACTAATTTATTTCAACGTATTAATAAATATTATCAAATGAGAAATTACCTATTTACTAAAATATTTGTTTTGTTTTTCTTTCTCAGTTTAACTATAAATTTAAATGCTCAGAATGTAAATATTCCTGACGTTAATTTTAAAAACTATCTTTTGAATAATGTTTCAATAAACACTAATGGCGATGAAGAAATATCTATAGAAGAAGCTGCTGCATATACTGGTGGTATTTTTATAAGTAACGATACAATTTCTGATTTGACTGGTATTGAAGCGTTTGGTTCTATTTCAGAACTAGATTGTAAAGGAAATTTATTAACTAATATAGATATTTCGTCAAATGTTTATCTTGTTAGTTTGGATTGTTCTAATAATCAGTTAACTAATTTGGATGTTACTAAAAATATAGTTCTCACAGATTTGAACTGTAGTAGTAATTCTATAGCTAGTCTGGATGTTTCTAAAAATTTGTCCCTTACTAAATTATATTGCAACTATAATTCATTACAGAATTTAGATGTTTCAAACAATACAGTTCTTGGTAAATTAAATTGTGGTTACAATTCATTATCTAGTTTAAATGTATCCTCAAATAAGGATCTTTATTATTTGGGGTGTTCTAATAATTCATTAACTGTTATAAATGTTTCAGAAAATATAAACCTTGGTTCATTTGATTGTTCTAATAATCTATTAAGTAATATTGATATTTCAGCAAATACGAATCTTCAAGTTTTAACTTGTCATGGCAATCAATTAACCAGCATAGATGTCTCGGCAAACACAGACCTTAGAAGTTTGGATTGTTATAATAATCTCTTAACAAGTTTGGATTTATCCAACAATCCGGAACTAAGCTATTTGTATTGTCAGGGTAACCAATTAAGCAATTTAGATTTATCTACTAATAGTAAACTAAGCATTTTATACTGTTGGGATAATTCTTTAAACAGTTTAAATTTATCTCAAAATACCAATCTCACAAAATTGTTATGTAATGGTAATGCATTATCGGATTTAGATATTTCATCAAATATTAACCTTACAAATATTGATTGTCAAGGCAATTTATTGACCAGTTTAGATGTAACGGCAAATAAAGATCTTGTGGAGCTAAATTGTTACAACAATTTATTAACATCCTTAGATGTTTCAACAGTTAGTTCACTTTCGGTTTTATACTGTGGTTCCAATTCCTTAACAAATCTTTATTTAATAGATAATACTGGCCTAACACAATTGGATTGTAGAAATAATTTAATAAGTAATTTAGATTTGTCAACAAATACAGGTCTAACTCAAATAAATTGTAGCAGTAATTCATTAAATAGTTTAAATGTAAAAAATGGTAATAATTATAATTTTACATATTTCAATGCAACTGACAATGCCAATTTTACATGTATAAAAGTGGATGATGAAGAGTATATGAATTCCAATTGGGCTGATGGAAAAGATAATCTAGCAAATTATAGTGAAACGGTATGCCCCTTTACAATAATAGCAAGCGTATTACCTGAGAATTCAGGCTCCATTGAAGGAACCGGTAGTTACAATAGTGGTGATAATGTAACTTTAATGGCAACACCTACAACAGGATATACATTTACAAATTGGACAGAAGAAGAAGTTGAAGTTTCTACAAATGAAGTATATTCCTTTACCGCGGATACCAATAGAGTTTTAGTTGCAAACTTTACACTTAATTCATATTCCATCACAACAAACCTTAATCCAGAAAACTCTGGAACTGTAACTGGTGAAGGAACATACAGTCATGGAGATAATGTTACATTAACTGCCACACCTGAAACTGAATATAAGTTTACAAATTGGACAGAAGATGGAGTTGAAGTTTCTACTGAAACAAGTTATTCGTTTACCGCAACTGAAGACAGAAGTTTGGTTGCAAATTTTACAAGTACAACTGGAATTTCCAATTTCGATGAAACGGATGCGTTAGTTATTTATCCAAATCCAAACTCTGGAAAATTCACTTTTAATCTTGACAATTTTTACGAAGACAAATTGGACGTTAAAATTTATTCTGTTTCCGGTGTGATAGTTAAAGAATTAAGGATGAATAAATCAACAGATAAAATGTCAAATATTATTGACCTAGGAAATATTTCGGTAGGTACATATTACATTACTATCATATCACCAAAAGAAAAAATAACTAAAACTATAATTGTTAATAAGTAGATATTTATCAAGTATTTTATTTGCCCTTACGGGAAATTTGCTATTACTAAAAACTAAAACAATTTTGTACTTCGTTGATAATTCATACCAAACTGACAAGGTTATTCTTGGCGGCCAATTTATAACAGCAAGTCAAACTACATGAGGGTTTTGGTGGTTTGCTGACTACCTGCCTGCCGGCAGGCAGGAGTTTTATCTTAGGTTAAATTTTTAACGGGGGACTGATAAGTAAGGCGGGGAAAAACCGATCGCCTCGTAACACGGGACCTTTAGTGGCAATTAAAAAGATTTAAATATGAAAAAGGTATTATTTATTGAAATTCTAATTTTAGGTTTTCAAACTGGATTTTCACAACAGAACGCTGAACAAACTGATAGTATTAAAAATATGGAAAAACAAAGCATACTCGGATTAAGAACGACTATCTACAAAGTCAAGAACCTTAATAAAGCAAAAAAATGGTACGCAGTAGCGTTTGAAACTGAACCATACTTTGACGAAACTTTCTATGTCGGATTTAATATTGGCGGTTATGAACTTGGACTTCTCCCTGAGGAGAATCCAACAACAAATAAACCGGAAAGTGTACTTACTTATTGGGGAGTGAATGAAATTGAAAAAGTATATAACCACTTTCTTAAATCTGGTGCTGTAGAACACGAAAAACCTCATAGTGTTGGTGGACCTCTTATTGTAGCATCTGTTAAAGACCCTTGGGGAAATATTATTGGATTAATTTATAATCCTGCATTTAAGTTAAAAGAGTAATAAAATGGCATCAGATAAGGAGTTTGTAAATTTTGTTATATATCAAATTGATAATGTAGGAGAAATCACTGCCAAAAGTATGTTTGGGGAATATGGAATATTCTCAGGTAGAAAAATTTTTGCACTCATATGCGATAACAAACTGTTTATAAAACCAACTCAATCAGGAAGGTCATTTATAAAAGATGTTGTTGAAGCACCACCTTATCCCGGAGCTAAACCGAGTTTCCTTATTGAAGACAAATTGGAAGATCGAAAATGGATTAGCCAATTAGTTAGGCTTACTATTAAAGAACTTCCCGAACCTAAACCCAAAAAGAGAAAAAGAAAGAAAAAAACAAAATGAAAGAATAAAAGCCACTAACAATGTATAAAAATAATAGCCGGAACGCTATCAAATTCGAGGGTTGTAGCCCGTTCCAACTTTCTTGCAACTTGAAAGTGATGAGCTACGCAGTCGGCTACTATTCTTATACTAAACGTTGGCAGTAAGTGTTGTGCAACTTTTTTAAGTCATTAAACATCTTGATAACAAAAACCTATGAAAATGAATTTTATAAAATTAGTTTTAGTTGTTTTCTTAATTGGATTATTTTCTAGATGTGAGAATAAAATTGAAACAAACTCTAATATTTTATTAGGCTATAATGAAATTTATAGTTCTGATAGTGGTTTTACAATGCAAATTGATTCTGTTTTAAACGATTCGAGATGTCCTACTGGATATGAATGTATTTGGGCTGGTAATGCTGAAATTAGATTTAAGTATATTTCAACTGGAAACATGGAATTTCTTTTTAATTTAAATACTAACTTAATTCCAAGTGATACTTTAATTGAAGAATATCGAATAACTATGATAAAACTTTCACCCTATCCGAAAGCCGATGAATTAATTGAACAGAAAGATTATATAGTTGAATTATCAATAATAAAGGAGTAAACACCAACTGCTAACAGCTGTTCAAGTTTAAGTGGGGTTTTAGGTGGTATTTAGACAATTAATTTTACCTTTAAATTTCTTAACGGGTGACCGAGAAACAGGGCGGAACTAAGCAAAGCGATTTCATGAACGCAGTGAATAAACCCCCGCCAAAATTTAACCGAAGACCGTTAGCAATAATACGCCTTCGCGAAATTTCTGAAACTTTTAGAAAATAAATTACCAAATTGGTAACTTATTTATATATTTGCAGTATAAACTATTTGGATAATGAGAGTAATTGCAAAAAAGATATTAAGAGAATTTTGGGACAAGCACACAGACTCAGAACAGCAATTAAAAACCTGGTACAAGGAAGCATCAAATGCGAAGTGGAGTTCTCCAAATGATATTAAGAATGAATATGTAAGAGCTAGCATTATAGGTGATAATCGAGTGGTATTTGACATTTGTGGAAACAAATACCGTTTGATAGTTAAAATAAACTATGAGAGACAGTGGGTTTTTATACGTTTTATTGGAACTCACAAAGAGTATGATAATGTTGACGCAAAAAATATTTAAGTTATGGAAATAAAAGTAATAAAAACCGAAGAAGATTATAACAGCGCATTAAAGAGACTAGAAGAAATATTTGATGCTCCTGTTAATTCTCCAGATGGAGACGAAGCAGAATTGTTAACTGTTCTTATTGAAAAATATGAAGAAGAACATTACCCAATAGAAGCTCCAGACCCAATTGAAGCAATTAGGTTTCGAATGGAGCAAATGAATATGAAAAAGAAAGATTTAGCTGAAGTGCTAGGCTATAAAAGTCGAGTTTCAGAAATTCTTAGCAGAAAGAGAAAGCTATCTTTAAAGATGATAAGACAGCTTCATAAGAAACTAAGAATACCTTATGACTCTTTGTTGACTGAATACTAAGCTCGGCGTACAATTGCTAACCCGCAATCAAGCAGCATGCGGGTGTTTACTCCCTTTGGTCGTGAGAACGCTGCGCTTAGTTGGCGGTTTGATGACAAAGTAGTATATTAGTGTTGGTTTTAACGGGTGACCGGTATCCCGATAGCTATCGGGAACGGCTGTGGAAACCCGCTCGCTCCATAACGCGGGACCGTTACTGTGCATTTTTGCGCCACTTTAAAATTTGAAGATATGAAGAATCTAATTTTACTTTTAATTACAATTATTTTAATAACAGCTAGCGAAAAACTCTTCTCTCAAACTATATTACCATCTGATAAGTTTGATAATGTTAGTTTACAACTTTTTGATTCAGAAGTCTTAAATGAAACTCGAAGAATATTTATTTATGTTCCGTTTGAAAATTCTGAAAATTTAAGCTATCCTGTTCTTTATATTTTAGATGGTGAAATGACAGACCAATATGGAGAAGCTTTAAATTGCGTTCAAACAAATAAAGAAGTAGGTCCACATATTATTGTTGGAATTGAAACGGTTGAAAATAGAAACAGGGATATGATACCTGTTAAAATGGTTTCAAGACCAGAAGCTGGTGGAGCGGATAAATTTTTACAATTTTTGGTTTCGGAATTACAACCATACATTGATAGTAATTTCAAAACTACAGGAGAAAGTATCTTATATGGTGCATCAACAGCAGGTTTATTTCCGGTTTATGCAATGCTTGAACATTCTGATTCGTTTTTTGGATACATATCTAGTAGTACAATGATTGGTCATTGCCCGGAATATATGAAAAATAAAGTTTTTAATTTTAAACCAAAAAGTCAAATGAAAGGAACATATTTATATATCCACTATGGCATGAAAGACCAATTTAAACAGGTAGTAGATTATCTTCCTGATTATTATGAATTTTTAAAAGAACAGTTTGGGGATAATTTGATATCAGGTTTTAAAGGTTTACAAGATAAAGGACATGTTCCTGCCGGTGGAATTGAAGAAGGACTAAGTTTTATTTATAAGAATAAAAAGGCACAGTAACATTGAGTCATAAAGCATGCGGGTTTTCGTGTTTTTCTGACATTTTTAGTTACCTGCCTGCCGGCAGGCAGGTTTTTAACTTTCGGTTTCGGGAGACACTGAAACGCAGCAGAACTCCTGCACAGCTTCATACCCAAGGAACGTTATGTACCAAATTAGCAGACCTAAAACTAAATAACAACAGACAATGAAAATAAATGGATTTACTTATTTTGTGATCATATTGATGATATTGACCTCTTGCAATAAGAAAGAGACTGCATCAGAAATAATAGAAAAGACAATAAATACAGTTGATACCATTGAGACGATTTATTATAAACAAGATATGGCGAGGACAAATCCTCAAAATATAAATGATACAATTTTTCGATATCGAGAGATGTATTTTAAAAGACTTATTACCGATTCTATTGTTGGTGTAAAAGGACACTGGTACATGTATGTAAACGATAAGGAAAATGTGATTTATGAAGATATTTACGATGGTAATAAACTGATTCGGAAAAATAATCGAGATAGCATCGCCAGGATTTTCGATTTAGTCAAATATCCAGATTTTAAGAAGAAACATTTTTGGAGCCATAATACAGTATTCGGAATGCAATTTGAATTTAAGTTTATGCTGGACCATGCGGATTCATTCTCAATTGAAAGATTAAACGATACAATTATTGATAGTAAGAACTGTTATCAAATTTTAGTTAAATTGGAGAATAAAATGACAATGCCTGGATTTGCAATGCAACTTGAAGATAATGAAGGAAGCATCTCAAAAACCATATATTTTATTGACAAACAAACAAACTATCCAATAAGAATGAAAGGAGAATTCTATATTACCGACAATCCTGCGCAAAAAATATTTATTAACCAAAGATATCATGATATTAAATTCAATCCAAAAATAAATGAAGATGAACAGTTTAATACGACTAATGAGTCAATTAAAGGATATGAAATAATGGAAATGAAACCATAATAATTTCAGCACATGACAATGTGTATAATTCATAAAGGTATCAGAGGTTTTCGAGCGGTATCACCCGCATTAAATCTGGGTGGTAAATTGATAGGTTTGAAGTCCGCAATTCATTACGAAATCATACACTCAACGTTGGCAATAATTAAAACTAATACAAATATGTTATCTAAATTACACATACTTCTACTTGGTATCTTTATTTCTTTATCCAGCTGTAGTAAGGATAATACACCTGCTGAATCTGTTGTAAAGAGGGACTTTAAGATGGGATTTACTACTTGGAGTTTTGGGCCTGATATTCAAGATGTAAATGATACGTATTCATTTATAGAAAATAATGCAGATATCTATACCGAACATATTGACAATAAAATTCCCTGGAATGCCTGGATGAATAATTTGCCCTTACCTACAGAATTTACAAATGAAATTACTGGTAGAGTAAACAGAAAAATAGACCATGCGCAATTATTACTTTCTGTTAGCTTATTAAATTCAAATAGAGACGAGCTTGCGGAAGATTACGATGGGACAATTCCCTCCTATTCAAATCTAAATGATGTTCAAATTGAAGACGCCTATTTTAAACATATTAACTATTTGGTAAGTCAATTAACACCAGACTATTTAGTCATAGCTATTGAAGTTAACGAATTAAAAATAAGAGCTGAAGACAAATGGGACTCATACAAACTATTAATTCAGAATGTAAAATCCAGGGTTAAGCAGTTATATCCGAACTTAACGATTTCAGAATCCATATCGTTACATAATTTGTATGAGCCTGATGTTGCTAATCCAGCAGCATATATAAATGAAATGACAAATTATATAAATCAAATGGATTTTGTTGCTATTAGTTTTTATCCTTTTTTTAAAAACCTACACTCAAAAAACGAATTTCAACAAATTTTTGATTTTTTGCATAACAACATTAATCAACCCATCGCTTTTGTAGAAACCAGTCATATCGCAGAAGATTTAATCGTGCCAAATTTAAATCTATCTATTAACGGAACCGAAATTGAACAAAACCTATATTTAGAATGCTTATTAGAAAATGCGCAAGAACAGAATTATGAGTTTGTAATTTGGTGGACGCACAGGGATTATGATGCTCTTTGGGAAACATTTCCTCCAGAGCTAAAAGACATTGGTCAATTATGGAGAGACTCAGGATTGCTTGATGAAAATGGCAACGAAAGATTATCAATAACTACCTGGAATAATCATTTAGATAAATAACTATTGCCAACAAGGTGTATAAAACATAGCAAAAAAGTGCTTTACGAAAGGTTTGTACTTGTTTTAAGAAGTCTGCCAAATTTTCAAACCTGACTTTTAAGAATGACCAAAGTAAAACAAAATATAAAAATTCGGCTTTGTGCAAAAACAAAAAGTTAGTGTCATTTTGCACGCTACGCTTCATACACAAGACTGTTATGACATATTAAATTATTAATGCCATGGAAGAGAAAAAATCTAAAGTGACCATTCGAGAAACAAAAGAATCGAAGTTAGTTTCAATAGCATCTGAAGTTAATCCTGAAATTTTCTCATCTGTGATTGATAAGTGGCAATCTCTTTTAGATACTGTTGCAAAAATTGTTAACGTTCCATCTGGTTTGATAATGAAACTAAATGAAGACACAATTGAAGTTTTTTTAAAAAGTAACACAAAAGGGAATCCTTATCATGCTGGTGAAAAAGCAGAATTAGTTTATGGACTGTATTGTGAAACTGTGATAGGTACGCAGGAAGAATTAATTATTCCAGATGCAACTAAAATCCCTGTTTGGAATAAAAATAATCCTGATGTTGACATAAATATGATTTCATACTTAGGTTATCCTATTAACTGGCCTGATGGAAAAGCATTTGGGACTGTGTGTCTTTTGGATAGTAAAGAAAACAATTATAACGAAAATTTTAAGAAACTCCTTTATCTTACAAAAACGCATATTGAATCTGATTTGGAGTTGATAAAATCTAAACAAGAATTAGAACTCCTATATTCCAACTTAAAAGAAAATAATAGCATAAAGTCAAGGTTTTTATCCTTAATTTCACATGATGTACGTGGCGGAATAGGAACCTTAAATGAGTTTCTTAAATTAATTATAACCAGGTTTGATACCTATGATAGAGAAAAATTAAAAAAAGACTTAAATTCTCTTAATCAAATAACTGATTCTGCCTACGAAACATTAGAGAATCTATTGAGTTGGTCTAAAAATGATTTACTTCACTTAGAGCCTAATAAAAAGAATTTTAATATTGTTGAAGTTATTGAAAGCTTATTGTCCTTTTTTAAGTTATCCATTAAGATGAAAAGTATCGAAGTTGTGAAAAACTATTTTGACAGGAATATTACTGTATTTGCTGATGCAGACATGATTCGAACAGCTCTTAGAAACATTCTTTCAAATGCAATTAAGTACAATAAAATAAATGGTAAAATTATTATCAAAGGATACAAGAAAGGTAGTCACATTGGCTTGATAATCGAAGACACAGGAATTGGAATGGATAACTCTACTCTAACAGAGTTGTTTTCTTATTCTGATTCACATCAACTTGAAGGAACATTGGGAGAGAGTAGTTCAGGAATAGGATTGTTTTTAACAAAAGATCTTCTTGAAATAAATAATATATTGGTTGAAGTAGAAAGTGAAATTGACAAAGGAACTAAATTTGAACTAACAATTTAACAAGCCATAATATGCCATCACCCGATAATTTGGATTTCATTGCGTTTTGTCAAATTTTAAATCAAGAATCTTTATTAACGATTTAACCCTTTTTGCAAGATGTAAACTTTATCACGGTTTGATAACTTTAATAATTATTTCTATTCTTAACGAGTTGACAGGTATTTTATAAGAATTGGATTGGTTCGTTAAGTATAATAGAAAATCATTTTTTACCCGTCCGCTTTTTGCAGCATTCAAAGCACATTTGCTAACCTACACATAAGAGCCTTACAACCTAAAAGTACTGTTTGCCTGAACTTTTCATTGAAAAAAATCAGTCCTTTTACTATATTTGTTTGAATAACAAGTTAATTTTTACCTGAAAAAACAAAAGATGGAAATATTAATTCCCCTTTTGATTATTATAATCATTTTAGGCGCCTTACTAGGTGGTAAGAATTTTGGAGATACAGTCAGAAAAGGATGTGGATTTCTCATTTTGTTAATGATTATAATTGTTGCAATAATCCTCACTTTCTATTCACCGTATGGTTTTAAAAAGGATACTTATAAACAAGAAACCGTTTCATCGAGTGATTTTTCCTCCTATTTTATTGTAAAACAAGATTGTGAGACTTACACAAAGCCTAATAATAAATCTGAGATATCAGGAAATCTTGTGATAGGACAAAAATTATATATTGAAAACGTGAATAAATATAAATACTTCTATGAGTTGAAAAACGATTCAGGTAAGAGTTATGTAAAAAAAGAATTTTTAAAAAGAACGTATTAACATACGAAATGATAACAACGGTTTTTGCAAATGTGAACGCTTATTCAAAGGTTTTCCAAAAAGGTTTACAATTTGCTGTCTCCAGTAATAATTAATCCATCTTATAAAAATATTTTTTAATTTTCCTGGTAAACTAATCTCCCAACTTGAAAAGTTTTATCTTTTGCGTTCAATTTAAAACAAAATACCTGCCTATATGCAGCGGGGGTTACTTACTATGTCGATGATTCCGGGAGCAATCGGAACAATGCGGAACTTTTCTCATGACCCGAAGAGGAATAAACCCCCATCCAGGCTATATGAGAACTGTTAGCTTTAATTTTCTAACAACGCAACCTTTTTTAGCAAAAAAAAATCTATTTAGTAAACTGATTATGAAAAAACAATATTTATTTACTAAAGTCATTTTAACCACACTTGCTATTTTTTTCCTTAGCTCATGTGAAAAAGAGGAAGATAATTTAAGCTACAACTTGGTTGGTGACTGGAAAGTCATATCTTTTTGGGACGATGCCACTTCTACCATAATCACTAAAAATGAAGAGAATACGTGGAGTCAGTTTAATAATGGAGATATAACTGTTAATTTTAGCAGTCAAGATTCGACTCAGGGAATAATCTCAGGAATAAATATAACCAATACCTTTTATGGAAACTATGAGACAGATTACAACGGTGAAATTTCTATTGATAGTGTTCTATGGACTTTGGTAAATGAACCTGAGTGGGGTAGATTATTCCATTCTATAATTGATGTGGAATCTTATGAGATAAGAAATGGATATTTAATCTTATTTTATAATCAAAAAAAGAATAATATTACACTTGAGAAAATGTAAAAATATAGTTTATTTAAAAATCAACCGCAAACACTCTAGCTATGTAAGGACCATCAGCCACAATAAATAATCATTATGTTGAAAATTAAATTTTAAATATGAAAAAAATACTCGTTTTATTAATTCTTGGAATTATATTTTCCAGCAATACCGAAGCAAAAAAAATTGACGGACAGATACTATTTGATAATGATACAGTAGATGTAATTTTTAAGATTCCTGTTGACTTTCTAACTCAAGAGATAAATTATACTGGCTTACAATATAAAGTGAAATATATTGATTCGACGGGAAAGAAAAAAAAGTTATTACCTGATGATGCCAGAGAGATAAGATTTTCATTTGATTATGAAAATATACGAATGCTCTCCAGAAAAAATACAGTTGATATTGGAAATATTTTCTCAGGTGCTAACCATATTTTCCTGAAAATTAAAATTGATGGTAAACTAAAGTTATTTGAATACCATTATACACAAAGTGAGCCAGCCATGAGGACTGGTGCTTCTGGTGGAGTTCCTGTGTCAGTTGGAATGTCTTATCCAGTTGAAAAATATGTATTACAAAAAAATGGTGAAGAATTAAAGAGACCTAAAGAATTGACCTTTCGGAAAGATATGACAACTTACTTTAGTGATTGTTCCGTATTATCTCAAAAGATAGAAGAAAAAGAATATAAAAAAAGGGATTTAGAATCAATTGTAAGATTTTATAATTCAAACTGCGGAGAATAATTATTTACAATCACCAACAAATGACATAGTCAATAAAGGTAGTGGTTGGCCAAGATAATCTCCCTTTTAATCGGTAAATTTTTGCCCAAATGAAATTAAAAGATATTGCTTACTCATAATTAGAAATGAAGGTCAGATTCTTTGGTGAAAGTTTTTTTTAATTGATTAATCAAACAAAATTGTTTACTATTATAAAACTTTAGCAAGATAAGCTTTCGGGAAAACTTTGCCGTACCGTCAATATAGACTGCCAACCCACATACTAATTTTCAATCTCTCATAGATAATTTTCTACTAAATTGATATGCATGCCAGTATGCGCAATACTTATAACACTATTTCACAAACCATACGGAGGATAATTCGTCTTTTGACTTATGATTCCGATAATCCCGATGGCTATTGCAACGCTTCACTCAGTAGTTGGATTTTTTACTAAAAATATTATCTTTATCTTTTCAATGAGAGCCTGCCAGCCTGAGTTTCGGTTTAGTCAGGTAGGCATGCAAGCTGGTTGGAATGTAGCGTAAAAAATCGCACACTGCTTATTGTGCAACCTTTACAAACATAATAACCCCTTCTGAAAATGTATTAATATTTATAAAGTATTTTAAGGTCTAATTCTATAAAGAAACAATAAGCATGAAACATCTATTTCTTGTCCTGACTCTTTTTCTTTCAATTAGCTGGTCAAAAGCTCAAAATTTTGAAAATCTAACTTTCGGTACCGACAATTCGCTTGAAGTGATCACATGGAATATCGAATTTTTTCCTCATAACGGCGACTTGACCGTTACGTATTTGTCGCAAATAATCGAAGCTTTGGATGCTGATATTATTGCATTTCAGGAAGTGGCAGAAGTGGATGTTTTTTATCAAATGATTAATGCTATTGACGGATACGATGCCTTTGTAGGGACTACCGATGATTTGATTAAACTGGCTTATGCTTATAAAACCGAGGTTATACAGTTAAATGCTGTTTATGAAATTTATACCGGGTCTGAATATTATCTCCCCTACCTCAGGCGACCGCTTGTGATGGAATGTACATATAAAAATGAAAATTTTGTAATTATTAATAATCATTTCAAAGCAATGGGCGATGGAATTTTAGATACCGAAGACTCATACGATGAAGAAAACAGGCGTTGGGTAGCCACCAATTTACTTAAAGAATATATTGATACTAACTTCCCGAATGAACATGTAATTGTAGTGGGTGATTTGAACGATATAATTACCGATGAATATACCCATAATGTATTTCAAAGCATTCTGGACGACCCCGATAACTATGCCTTTGCCGATTATGATATAGCTGTTGGTTCTAACACTGAATGGTCATATCCGGATTACCCCTCGCACATAGATCATATTATTATTACCAATGAAATTTTTGATGCGTTTTATGCAAATAGCTCTTCTACATCAACGCTAAAAATTGAAGATCATTTTACAGGCGGTTGGTATGAATACAAGCAAAATATTTCCGATCATCGACCGGTAGCTCTGAAATTATTTCTCAATGAGACTGTAATATTCAACAAAAATTTTGAAGACCAGAGTCTTACATCAGGCGGTTGGACAACCCATAATGTAACGGGAGCACAAACCTGGACAATACCTGAAACACAATTCGGGCTTAATAATTCGTATTGCGCGTATATGAACGGATTCGATGGCAATAGTGCTCAGGAGAATGAAAACTGGCTTGTTTCACCTGCCTTTTCTCCGGATGAATTTAATAATCTGACCCTTTCGTTCTGGAATACATCCGGATACAGCGGACCTGAGTTGAAGTTGTATTGGTCAGGCAATTATTCCGGCGATCCTCAGACTGCCGTTTGGACAGAAATCAACAATGTGCAATGGCATGATGGAGTTACAAGTTGGGATTGGACCTTTTCAGAAATTCTTGACTTGAGTAGTTTAACAGGCTCCTCTGCTCATATCGCCTTTAAATATACATCTACCTCACAACAGGCTGCAGCCTGGGAGTTAGACGACATTGTACTTTCATATTCCGATAATAATAACACCTACAACATTTCAGCATCTGCAATTCCGTCCTCCGGTGGTACAATTGCCGGAGCTGGCTCATATTCTTACGGAGAAACCGCAGAATTGACAGCCACACCGGAACCAAATTATTCATTCGTAAACTGGACTGAAAACGAAAACGAAGTTTCTTCTGATGCTGACTATTCATTTACAGTAACCGAGAACCGAACGTTGAAGGCAAATTTTACGACTACAACTGACATTAATGCTCCGGAAAAAGAAGGTTTTGTTATTCGTCCCAATCCTGCCAAGGATTTTATTCGTATAAACAACATAAAAAAACTTGATATGCAAATATTTTCATCTTCAGGTATTTGCGTTGCAGTGCATAATAATATCAACCCAAACGGTTGGATAGATATTTCTGATTTGAATAGCGGTATTTATCTTGTTGTATTAAAAACAGCTGATAATATTTCTTGTAAAAAACTAATTGTCAGGTAATAATGCAGGATTAAAAACTTAAAATTACAATCTAAAACATTATATATGAAATTATGGCGGGTTTTTATGGGACTTGAAAAATTTGAAGAAGATTACATTTTATGTAACGGAAACATAAATGCCATGAAATCCCACAACTAACCCTATACATTTACATTGACAGTAATAGTGGAGTAAAGACTTGATTTCTTTCGGCGGACAATCCTTTCAGGTAGCTGAACGAGAATATTGAGTGGCATCGGGAGGATAGTACTTCATGAGAAATTGAATTTCTCAACGATGATTTTACATCCTTTTAGCCTATTTTATTATATCTTTACTTCTCAAAACTCACTAGCAAAAAAGATGCAATCATGAAAAAAACAGGTACCCTTATTTTATTAATTATTCTCTTATCAGCTGCTGCTTTCGAAGGTATCGCTCAAGAAAGCACATTAAAGAAGCTGACCCTTGCAGAATTATACAAAGATAACGTATTTAGTACAGAAGGGATCAATGCGGTCCGGTGGATGAAAGACAACAAAGGATATTCGGCCCTGGAGATCAATGAAACTATAGGAGGAAGAGATATTGTTACCTATGATGCAAAAACGGGGAAAAGAAAAGTTTTAGTGTCAGCTGCCAGTTTAATCCCCGACGGGAAAAGCGCTCCATTGTTGGTAAGGAACTATGCGTGGTCGGCCGATAATACAAAACTATTGATCTTTACCAATACACGCAAAGTATGGCGTTATCATACCCGTGGAGATTACTGGGTGCTTGATTTGAAAAATGGGAAATTAACACAGATTGGCAAAAAGATGGAACCTGCCAGGTTAATGTTTGCCAAGTTTTCGCCCGATGCAAAAAAGGTTGGATTCGTGTATAAAAATAATATTTATACGCAGGCCCTTGAAACAGGAGAGATTGAGCAGTTAACCAACGATGGCAACGATCATATTATCAATGGAACGTTCGACTGGGTTTATGAAGAAGAATTGAACTGCCGCGATGGATTCAGGTGGAGTCCCGACAGCAAGAAAATCTCTTTCTGGCAGATGGACACCAAAGGTACAGGAACCTTTTATCTGATTAACAATATTGATTCAATCTATCCAAAAATACTGCCCCTTCCCTACCCAAAAGTTGGCACAGCCAATTCATCCGCCAGGATAGGTTCAATAACTCTTGACAATAAATCAATTACATGGATAGATATTCCGGGCGACCCACGAAATAATTACCTGGCCCGCATGGAATGGGCCAACTCATCAGATGAACTAATCATACAACAACTGAACCGACAACAAAATACCAATAAAGTATATAATACAGATGTTACAACCGGAAAAGCAAAAGTTGTTTATACCGAAAAAGTAGAAACCTGGCTGGATGTATATGATAAACTTTACTGGTTGGACAACGGAAAAGAATTTACATGGCTGAGTGACCATACCGGATGGCTCCACCTCAACAGAGTTTCGTGGCAGAATGGCAACATAGCACCCATTACCTCGGGTGATTTTGAAGTGATACAACTACTGAAAATAGATGAGAAAAAGGGTTGGGTTTATTATATTGCATCGCCTGAAAATGCTACACAACGCTATCTGTTCAGAAGCAAACTCGATGGAAAAGGAAAGCCGGAAATGCTTTCTCCGAATGATCAGCCCGGGCATCACTCCTATACTATTTCACAAGATTGCAACTATGCCATCCATACATTCTCTAACCACCATACCCCTCCCCGCTACGAAGTAATTTCATTACCCGACCACAAAGTATTGAGAGTTTTGGAAGATAATAAGGAACTCAGCAACAAATTAAAAAAATACAATATTCAGGAAAAAGAATTTCTGAACATCAAAACAGATGAGGGGTTGGAATTTGATGCATATATGATTAAACCTCATGATTTTAATCCTGAAAAGAAATACCCGGTCATTTTTTATATTTATGGTGAACCCGCAGGTTCGACCGTTCAGGATAGATGGGATTATAATTTGTGGGATCAACTGCTGGCACAGGAAGGTTACCTTGTAATCAGTATAGATAACCGGGGCACAGATACCCCGCGAGGCCGGAAGTGGAGAAAGAGTGTTTATGAAAAAATTGGCATTATAGCCCCTCAGGACCAGGCAGCCTGTGCGCGAAAAATAATGGAATGGGATTTTGTAGATGCTGAGCGTATTGGAATTTGGGGCTGGAGTGGCGGTGGATCAAATACATTAAATTGTATGTTCCGCTATCCCGGGATCTATAAAACCGGCATTGCCATCGCTTTTATCAGCAATCAGTTATTGTACGATAATATTTACCAGGAACGGTACATGAATTTACCGGAAAATAACGAAGAGGGATACAGGGATGGCAGTCCGATAACCCATGCAAAAAACCTTGAAGGAAACCTGCTTTTGATTCATGGTTCGGCCGATGACAACTGCCATTACCAGAGTTGCCAGATGCTGGTAGATGAATTGATTAAGCACAATAAATACTTTACCATGATTGATTACCCTATGAGGTCTCACAGCATCAACGAAAGGGAAAACACCACTTTACATTTACGAATGACCATGCTAAATTTTTGGAGAAAAAATCTCCCGCCAGGGGCAAAATAAACATTTTAAGAGGATTGTATAATGAGTGAACGATTAAATCAGCGAAAACCTATCCGGATTATCAAGGCAGGTGAAATAAAAGAGTTTTATTCCATGTCAAAGGCCATTGATGCGATGGGCAGAGCATTCTCCTCTTTATCGGCAGGCGAAAGTTATGTACCCATGCGGTTTGTTTCAAAGCTACCGACCCATGAATTGGTAATGCTTTTTAAACCGGCTTTTGTGGATAAAGACCAGCGGGTAACCGTCAAATTCCTGACTCAACGCGAATCCGGTTTCATGCCGGGCATTCCTACAATTCAGGGTATTGTACTGGTCATTGATTCCAAGACAGGAGAAATTCTGGCGATCATGGATGGTGAGTATTTCACCGCTTTACGAACAGGTGCTGCCAGTGGACTGGCAACGCGTTACTTTGCCCGAAAAGAGGCTCAGACTATGGCCTTGTTTGGATGTGGATCGCAAGGCAGAACCCAGCTGGAAGCAGTACTTTGTGAACGGGATATTAAAAAAGTCCTGGTTTTTGATACCAATGAGCAATTAGCCCATACGTTTATAAGCGAAATGGAGAAACGGTTTGATCCGGAGATGGTTTATACAACAGACACCAAACAATTAAAAGAAGCCGATATTATTTGTACCGCTACCAATTCCCAAAAGCCCCTTTTCCTTAGAGAAAACGTGAAAGAAGGTGTTCATATCAATGCAATAGGATCTTTTCAGCCTCACATGCAGGAGCTCGATCCTTTGTTAATCCGGGATGCCCGGGTTTTTCTCGACCATACAGAACCGTGCCTGAAAGAAAGTGGTGACTTGATAAAGCCTGTCCAGAAAGGAATAATCAGTGAAAGCCATATTGCAGGTGAAATTGGCGATTTTCTTTTAGATAAAATTAAAGGCAGGGAGTCGAAAGATCAAATCACCCTTTTCAAAAGTGTAGGGGTGGCCATACAGGATTATGCCGTAGCAACAGATATTTACAAATCCTCGTTGGAGCAAGGCTTCGGGATTGAAATCAATCTTTTTGAATAAGGCAAAATGAAAATATTACCTTCCCTGTTTAATGATGTAGTCGGACCCGTAATGCGGGGTCCTTCCAGTTCGCATACTGCGGCATCGTGGCGTATTGCAAGAATTGCCCTTGAACTATTAAACCATCCTCTGGAAAAAGCGCTTATTGAATTTGATCGCGACGGAGCGTGGGCTCCCAATTATAGAGAACAGGGAACTACCATGGGAATAAACGGTGGTCTTTTAGGTCTTGAAATTACCGATGAAAGGATGAAAGATACGGAGCATTACGCCCGCCAGCAAGGAATTACCATCGAGTATCAGGTTAGCTCGTTCCCAACGAACCATGCCAATACCGCGCGACTCACCCTTTGGGGAAAATCAAAAAAAAGGGTGCAGGTTATTGCGGTTTCTGTGGGTGGAGGATCGTTTGAAATAACCTCTGTTAATGGGTTTCCTGTGCAGTTACATGGAGATTTGTATGGAATCATACTGTTTGCCCAAAATAAACCCGATGTAAGGGAAGAACTGAAATCCATCATTCCTTCGGAAGTTAAATTTACAACTGAGCAAAAGGAAAATATCATTAAGTACGAGTTAAAATCGTCGAACCCATTTTCCACAGATCTCATCACCCGGCTTAAAACCAATCCGGCGATTGACGAAATATCAGTCATTAAGCCAATAATGCCCATAACTGCAGGAAAACAAACTAAAATGCCATTTACCTCGATTCAGTCGTTACTTGATTATGCCGAAAAAGAAGAATCTGATCTTGGTAATTTGGGGTTGGTATACGAAAGATGCATGAGTGGAATCGGAGTTCAGGAATTGAAGGACAAAATGAATGAGGTAATCGATATTATTCACAACAGCCTGGATACCGGATTAAATGGAACCCACTATACCGATCGGATTTTGCCACAGCAATCTCACCTCATTGGACAAGCTGAAGAAAAAGGAAAAATAGTGCATTCTGTTATAAACCGCATAATTGAAAATGTTTCGGCTTTAATGGAATCAAAAAGTGCCATGGAAGTAGTGGTTGCTTTGCCAACGGCAGGCTCTTGCGGAACTGTTGGAGGATCGTTGCGGGCCATATCCAAAAATCTAAGTTCTTCCAGGGAGGAATTAAACA
>Ga0209936_1000280_pt1 | contig 32343 bp, 26 predicted proteins | sample SalPonR1_A_D1_MG_FD_185694 | JGI IMG/M metagenome (GOLD analysis project Ga0209936, IMG submission 185694) | Salt pond soil microbial communities from South San Francisco under conditions of wetland restoration - Salt Pond MetaG R1_A_D1_MG... ...
GGTTTGGGAATCAGTGGACTAATTTTAAAATTATAAGAATATGTATTTAGGTCTTGCGAATTTGTTATTGCTATGCATGCTGGTCATAGAAATTCTTATCAAGGGCTACGTCCAAAAAAACCATATTGATTATAAGGAAATAATCGCCAACCTGAATTCTGGTCATATCATTTTATGGTTGTTTCGCTCCCTGGAGGTTGCTGTATATTTTCTAATTTATGACTACTCGAGTTTGCATTTGTTCAGCAGTGTAGATCCTATATGGGTATTTCTGCTGGCCTATGTTTTTTGGGATTTCTTATTTTATTGGCAGCACTTATCTCATCATAAGATCCCCCTGTTTTGGGCCATTCATGAAGTGCATCACCAAGGTAAAGAATTTAATTTATCATTAGGTATTCGAAATTCATGGTACTCTTCATTATCCTCCATTCCTTTTTTCTTCATTATGGCTGTAATTGGATTTCCACCAGAAGTCTTTATTATAGTCTCCAGTCTGAATTATACCGTTCAGTTTATTAACCATAATAGTCTCTTTAATCGCATACCCTGGGCAGAACATATTTTTGTAACACCTGCTACTCATAGAGTTCATCACGGTCATAATGAGCCCTATCGGGATAAAAACTTTGGCGGCACCTTTATAGTTTGGGATCAGCTATTTGGCACCTACCAAACAAAAACGCCCCAAGTCGAAATCGTTTTCGGTGTGGATGAACATGATGAGCGCAATGATCCCTTACATATAAATAATAGACCGCTTGCGAAGTTGCTGGGAATGAAAAGGGCTTTCTCTAAAGAGGATTCAGGTATAGAATATTCTAATTATCAAATACTTTTCCTAGGTCTTATCATTTATGCTCAGCTCGTATTTTATATATGGCAAGAAAATACTGCGAATTTCCTTCCACTTTCACTAACGATTTTTCATTTAATCGCCTCTAGTATTTTGTTAGGTCGCTTGAGTGATGGGGACCCGCTTAGTTATAAGATTTTTCATTTCCAGTCTATAGTTTTTTTCCCTCTGTTATTATGGGTGTTCGCTCCGATTCAAAGTTTTCTCATTTTGGGCACGGTAAGTTCTATTATTGTATTTGTAATGCATTTGGTGTTTCATAGCAATAGGCAGTATTGCCCGTAGGTGCGGCCATCAGGAAATTTATAATTCAGAGTGTCGCCTCTCTTTGTCTTGAAATCTGCCAGTATCGGTTAATTACACAGATTTGCCCTGCTCGTGCTCTTCTATAGCATTCCCAGGTCACGAGTCGGTAAAATGGAATAGCTTTTGAAGCCCAAGCCCCAAAGGGCATATCGCAGCTCTACTTACCTCTTGACCGATCCCCCCGCTGAGGGATAGTAGGGGCCGGAAGCAGAGCGATCGGGTGCCGAGGATCGCCCACGGCGATCTCGAGCACGGAACCCCCGCATAGCCCGACCCCCTGCGCTGCTTTTCAAGCAGGGCAGGGGGGCAGCGCCAAAAAGATATGAGGAAAAGACCTCAATTAGGATCCCAACACTTCGGGGTGTACGCCCATGGAGGAAAAGCCGCCATCGTGAAATAAGTTTTGCATAGTGATTTTCCTGGCCAAATCTGAAAAGAGGAAGACGCAGTAGTCGGCGCATTCTTCTGCGGTAGCATTTCCCAGCGGAGACATTTTTTCAGCGTAAGAGAAGAAGTCGTCGAAGCCTTTGACGCCACTGCCCGCCGTGGTCATGGTGGGGGATTGGGACAGGGTGTTGACGCGCACATTATTTTTCTCTCCAAAGTGGTAGCCAAAACTGCGGGCGAAAGACTCAAGTAGGGCTTTTGATTCCGCCATTTCGCTGTAATCGGGGAAGGTGCGTTGGGCTGCGATGTAGCTCAGGGCAAGAATGGATCCCCAATCTTGCATACAGTCATTTTGGTAGGCTACCTGCATACATTTATGGAATGAAATGGCTGAAATATCCAGACTTTTTTGCATCCAATCATGGTTGAGGTCGGTATATTCTTTTTTCTTGCGCACATTGATGGACATGCCGATGGCGTGTAGAAAAAAGTCAATTTTACCGCCGAGGATCTCCTGCGACTGAGTGAAAAGATTCTCCAGGTCTTCCATTTTCGTGGCATCAGCTGGGATGATTTCGGCATTAAGTTTCTTCCCGAGGTCTTGAATGCCGCCAAAGCGGAGGGCGACCGGGGCATTAGTGAGTGTGATGGTTGCGCCTTCCTCTACACAGCGTTCAGCTACCTTCCAGGCGATGGACTTTTCGTCCAGAGCACCAAAAATGATTCCGCGTTTTCCTTTGAGCAGTTCGTGGCCCATAATTTGTTATATTTTATGATCTAATAGTTCGTTGGCATTGGCCAAAGCAGCTTCGGAGGGCGGATCACTGCTGAGCATGGTAGCAATAGCATAGGCGCGATCGTCTCCATCCAGGGCTTTGACGCGTGTAAATGTACGTTGTTCGTTGGTTTCTTTATATACGAAGTAATGCAAATCTCCCTGTGCAGAAATTTGGGGAGAGTGAGTAATTACGATCACCTGGTGATCCCGGGACAGGGACTTGAGAATATGCCCCATTTTAAGAGCGACATCGCCCGAAACGCCCGCATCGATTTCGTCAAACATCAATGTGGGGAGGGGAATAGCTGCAGCCACAATGGACTTTATAGCCAGGGCCAGGCGCGATAGTTCTCCACCGGAGGCAATATCTTTGATTCTTCCAGCAGGTGCGCCTTTATTGGCTGAAAAGGTAAAATCTACCTGGTCCATGCCTGCGGGCTGTAATTCGTCCTCTGATTGCAGCTCTACTTTAAATATAGCATTGGGCATGGAGACGGCTTGCAGCCGCTCGGCGACCTTTTTTTGAAAGTCGGGGATAACAGCCTTCCGGGCTTTTGATATTTTTTGCGCCTGCGCACGCAAATTCTTTTCTTCCTTTTGGATATCAGTTGCCAATCCCTGGAGTTGATCGTCTTCAGACTCCAATTGATTGAGCTGACCTTCCAATTCCTCGCGACGTTCCTGGAGGTCATCGGGCTCTTCGAGATGATGTTTTTTCTGTAATTGATATATGGCCTGCATCCGGTTCTCGACGCGTTCTTGTTCGGCGGGATCATACTCCACACCTTCCGCTTCCTGCTCCGCTTCTCTTGCGATATCTTCTAATTCAATTTGTACTTCCTGGAGACGTTTCCAAAGGGATTCTGCGGCTGGGCCTGCTTTTTCGTATTGTTGAATCAGGTCACTCAGGACTTCACTCACGTTGGATTCCGACTCTAAGATGTACTGGCCGGTAGCGTGGAAAGCAGTTTTTAGCTCTTCGACATGACTCAAGGTATGCAGCGTCTGATCCAACTCAAACCACTCGCCGGCTGTGTAGTCGAGTTCGTTTAGTTCATCGAGCTGAAACTGCAAGAACTCGCGTTCCCGGGCGCGCTGCTGTTGTTGCTCCTGCAGCTGATCAAGTTTTTGTTGAAGCTTTTGCCACTTACGAAATTTCGACTGGTAATCGATTACATCTTCTTGTTGGTCAGCCAGGGCATCCAGCGTTTTGAACTGAAATGAAATTTCGTGAATATCTAAGGTGTCGAATTGCCTGTGCAAATCAATGACAAAATTGCTCAACTTTTTGAGTACGGAAAGACGAGTTGGCGTATCGTTAATAAAGGCCCGGCTTTTTCCACTGGGGTTGATTTCTCTTCGAATAATACATTCTGGGTCGTAGTCGAGATCATTTTGCTCAAAAAAGGACTTCAGTTGGTAGGATTCAATGTGAAAGGTACCTTCTACGATACATTTTTGGTCTTTGTGGTATAGGACTTTGGTGTCGGCCCGTTCGCCTAAAATAAGGCCCAGGGCTCCCATGATAATCGACTTTCCAGCGCCTGTTTCTCCTGTTATTGTCGTAAGCTGGGTCGAGAACTGGATATCCACCTCCTCAATAATAGCATAGTTTTGAATCCAGAGTTGTTGGATCATAAGCTTTATTTCTAAGAACAAATATAGGCAAAGTCGGGCGAATCTTTATTGCAATCGTTGTTGCCAGGAGGGCTCTAAAGGCTGACCGTATTGTGCGGCTGTTTGAGCATCGGATCGGGCCTGTTGAAACTGGTTTTGCTGAATGTACACCTTCGCCCGTAATTTGTAGTAATTTCCATTATTGGGATTGAGCTGGAGCGCATTATTAATGCCTGTAAGGGCCTCATTCATGTCGTTTAGCCGCATGGAGGTCAGGCTGTAGTTATACCAGATTTCGGCATCGCTCGGTTTGAACTGTAAATAAGATTTCAAGTCTTCACGGGCGAGTTGGTAACGGCCCAGGCGGTCGTTCACGGCAGCCCGATTCAGGTAGGAGGCTGCGTGATTGGGGTCGAGTTCAATGGCTGTATTCAAATCCTGAATAGCTTGGTTAAATTGATTGAGGCGGGCATAAGTAGCGCCCCGATTTCCGTAGTATTCTCCTCGATCGGGATTATGTTCAATGGCTTTATTGTAATCCTGAAGTGCGGGCTGAAGCTTTCCTTCATTAAAGTACAGTTTTGCACGGCTGTTATATGTGGCATGACGAGTGGGGTCTGCCTGTATGCCTTTTGAATAGTCTGCCATAGCTTTTTCGGGCTGTCCTTGATCCCTGTAGAAGTTTCCTCTATTTCCGAGTGCCAGAGGCGAATTGGGGTGAAATTGCAGAACGTGAGACCACATCGTTTCGCTATTCTCCCAAATTTGCGATTGTCGATAGGTCCATCCGGCATATATGAGGAGTAAGGCCGCACTCAGCCCCAGGGCGAGTTTTGTATTCTTTTGACTTTGAATAAATTTCCCCGCCCAAAAGAAAAAGCCAAAGTAGCCGATGTAGGTGAACCGATCTGCAATAAAGCCTTGTCCAGCACCTACGACCTGAAGAACAAAAATGACATTGACGGTAAAAAAAGCAAAGGCGAAAACAGCGGTTTTGTATTTTTTCTTCCAAAGCCAATAGAGCAGACCGAGTAGCGGCAAAATGGCTACGCCCAACAAGTAGTGAATAGCTTTTAGTCCGTCGGGATATGGATACAGTGGAGACATCGGATAGGGAATGACTATTTTGTACAAATAGACCATGTACGAGTAGGCTCCGATAAGGGGTCGTTCAAACCATGAAAAGAGTTCTTGTGTTTCGCCAGGATTCAGAGAACCGGCCCCTTTTAGGAAGTAAAGCCCGGCCAGTCCGGTAATGAGCGATAAAAGAAAGAAAGGCCATTTTTCTATGATATAGCTCAGCCTGAATTTTTTCTTCAGCAAATAATCAGCGCATAGGAAGGCCAGTGGTAGTGAAACGGCCTGAATTTTAGAAAGCAAAGCGAGGGGGAATAAAAGTAATGAATAGTAGAAAAACTTTTTCTTTTGATAAGACTTGAGGTAAAAGAGAAAGGAGAGCCAAAAAAAGACTGCGAAAAGAACATCTTTTCGTTCGGTAATCCACGCTACGGATTCTACTCTCATGGGGTGCAGGGCAAAAAGTAGAGCTACAATTAGAGCTGCTGTGTGGGACAATTTTAGCCTCATGCTTACAAAAAAGACGAGCAAGCAGCTCAGAATGTGAAGTATGAGGTTGGTTATGTGCATAGCGGAGGGATCCATACCAAAAATGGCATGCTCAACCGCAAAACTAAGTATAGGCAGTGGATTGTAATTTCCAATAATGGAACGCGAAAAGATTCGCTTAATATTTTCACCGCTCAGTGATTGGATGTCCGGATTCTCATATACATTGACATCGTCGTCCCAATATACGAAGTCCGCATCCCAAACCGGTGAATAGGCTAAAAAGACAGCTACCGATAGAATGATCAGCGCCTGAATCCAGGAAGGTTTTGTATTCTTTTTTTTACTTTTTTTCTTTTTGGCCATGGTGGTTGGCTTATTCGTCTACTTTTAATTTTTGTAGGAGTTGGAGGGTATAATCAGCAACGCGATCCAGGTAGGGGTCCGGGGAGGCATAGCAGACAACGTTTTGCAGAGTTTTTACTGCTGTGGCTGTTGTTTGTCCTATGGCGACCAGACAAGGTAGGGGAGGTTCCTGAAATTTAAAGTATGCTTTGGCGTTGAGCGGGCTGGTTAGCACGGCCAAATCGTGAGACTCAAAATTAACACTTTCTTTAATTTCATTCGAGTACACGACCAGGTCAAAGAGCTTCCAATCTACCCCGGTTACCTGCCGCAATCGGTTCAGACTATTATCTGCCCGAACGGCGAGTACAGTATCTCCTCCAAACCATTCTTTAAACTCTTTAAATGTAGATGCAGGACGTCCCTCACCGATGAAATCAACTGCACTTACATACTCTTTCAGGCTTTCTGCTGTGTTGGCACCCAGGGCGGCAAATTTGACTTGATCAGGAAGGGGAATATCCTTTTCTTCCACTTGTTTGAAGAAGTAGTCTACTCCTTTTCGACTGTAGAAAAACAGGCAGTCCACTTCGGGGATTTCTTCGAAGGTGACCGATCTATACTCGAGGAAGTTCACTGCTTGTACCTGATGGCCCGCAGCCTCAAGTGGGGCAACAAAGTCCTCGATGTGATCCTTTTTAGTAATCAGTATTTTGGCCATATTAAAGTACATCTATTTGACCTGCCTCGATAAGAACAAACAAGCTTTTTGCTGCTGCTATCGTATCGTGAAAGGCATCATTAGGATTATTGTAAGGTTTTCCAAATACGCGCTGATGCAATTCGCTTAGGGTTGGCCATTTTAGTTTCCCTCCCTTTCCTACAATTTTACAAAAATACGTTGATTCTTGCATAATGCAGTAGGACTCAGAAACCGCAAGTCGCTGGGGCATATTCATTCGGTGAAACTCAGCCAGAACTACATTTTCATTAAATCGAAGATTGTGGGCAAAAACAACTTCTGCTTTATCCACTGCTTTTGAGAAGTTATTTAAAACGTCTTTGAGGGGCTTCCCTTCCTCTTCGGCCCTTTTTTGCGTAACATGCGAAAATTTTTCAATTTCCGGAGTGAGTTCATAGTTTTCCGGAGATACTATATCGTTACCACTTTCTATTTTTTTGTATTTATCGTCGAATAGGATCCATGCTAAGTGGATCAATCGCGGCCAACTAAAGGTATCTGTCGGATATGCTTTCCAATTTTTAGGTCTTCCTGCTGCTGAACAATCGAAAACTAAATACATGCTGATTTATTTTTTTTGCAGTTGCTCGAGTACGGTTTGAGCCAGTTTGTCTGAAGTCGCTGAACTATGGTGGACATATTGCACATGGGCGTCCCAACGATGTGCCATAGCGGCCCAGACGTGAAAATTATGATCTGCATCGATTTCACAATAGACGCCAAGTGGGGTTTGACATCCTCCCCCCATTAGTTTTAATACACCGCGTTCGATATTGGTCCGCTCTCCGGTTTCCCGATGATGCAATTGAGCTAAGATCGATCGGAGCTCTCGATCCTCGCTGCGAGTTTGTAGGCCAAGTACACCTTGTGCCGGCGCCGGCACGAATTCTTTGGGGTTGCACTTGAATACATAATAGTCAGCGAGATCAACATCAATCCGGGTAGCTCCGGCTGCAGCCAGAATAATTCCGTCTAGATTTTCATCGTGAATTTTTCGAATTCGCGTCTGGACATTTCCTCGGATGTCAACAATACGAACATCAGGTCGAAAGTGAAGCAACTGGGCTTTTCTTCGGGCTGAGCTCGTTCCAATAGTACCATTCTCAACCAAATGCAACGGGCGCGACAAGTCGACACTTTCTGGGCGCATAATTACCCAATCTTCAACGGGTGCCCGGTCAGAAACTGCGGCAATGACCAGCGAATCAGGTTGTGTCGTTTGAAGGTCTTTAAGGGAATGAACAGCTAAGTCGATTTTACCCTGAATCAGCGCGTCCTCAATTTCTTTGGTAAAGAAACCTTTTCCCTCCATTTTATCAAAACTCAGATCCTGAACTCGATCTCCTTTCGTTTTTATGATTTGGATATTCGTTTCTATTCCTCTTTCCTGGAGCAAATCTCGCACATAATGGGCCTGCCAAAGTGCTAATTTACTTCCTCGGGAACCCAGTTGAATTGTTCTGTCCATAATAAAAACTGATGAAAGACAAAGGTAAATAAGGAATGTCGTATATCGTAAAAAACTTTACGATGACTGTTTCGGAGTTCTTATATTAGCGCTATGGAAGTTACGGTAGAAAAAATTGCTCAATTGGTGCAGGGGCGAATTGAAGGGAATCATCAAGCGTTCATTATAGGTCCGGGAAGAATCGAAGATGCAGCTGAGGGGCAGTTGAGCTTTTTGGGAAACCCGAAATACGAACCTTATCTGTATACAACCCAGGCAACAGCCGTTCTCGTTCAAGAGAATTTTAAGGCTCGGAAGCCGCTGTCGACGACTTTAATCCGGGTACCGGATGTTTATCTCGCGCTTGGAATTTTGCTGGAGGCTTTTGATTCGGGCCTTCCAGCACCCACGGATATATCTTCACAAGTTTTTATTGATGATGAGGCAGAGGTAGACCCTAGTGCCCGTATTGGCCCCAATGTTCAAATTCAAGCCGGAGCACGCATCGAAAAAGGTGTAGTCATTGATGGCCAAAGTTTTATTGGAGCCCAAAGTGTGATTGGAGAAAATACCCGATTATACCCCGGTGTAAAAATTTTGCACGGCTGCTCCATTGGCTCTCACTGTATAATTCACAGCAACTCAGTAATAGGTTCTGACGGTTTTGGTTTCTCAAAAAATGGGAAAGGCGAGTTTGAAAAAATTAAACAAACGGGGGGTGTAGTGATAGGAGATAATGTTGAAATTGGAGCGAATTGCACGATTGACAGGGGATCTATTGGTGATACTCGGATTGAAACGGGCGCGAAGTTGGATAACCTCATTCAAATTGCGCATAACGTTACGGTGGGCAAACATACCGTCATTGCTGCTCAGGCCGGTATTGCCGGCTCCACAAAAGTAGGCTCACATTGCATGATCGGTGGACAGGTGGGCATAGTAGGTCATCTGGAAATAAAGGATCACACCCATATTCAGGCTCAATCTGGGGTGGCCTCGAGCTCAAAGCAATCAGGTGAAAAGCTGTACGGGACTCCAGCCATTTCATACTCAAACTATTTACGCTCTTATGCGGTATTTCGAAATCTGCCCGAACAAATGCGACGAATTCAATCGCTTGAGCAAGAAATTGAGAAGTTAAAAATTCAAAGTAACCATTAATTTACCCAACCTTTTCTCAACCACTATGGGTATATAAGGAATAGAATTGTGCCATCACATTGATGAGGTGGAGCTGAATAAAGTTAAAATAGAATTGTATTTTTGACCCGGATTTAGTCAAAATTGAATTCTATCCTTATATATGAAACAACAAACACTCAAGGGGTCTATCTTTTTAGAGGGTAAAGGTTTGCACACAGGCTTATCCATTAGGGTGGGGCTGCACCCGTCTGATGCTGATTCTGGGTATTATTTTGTCCGAACAGATATTGAAGGAGCTCCCACAGTGAAAGCCGATCCTGACGCTGTTTTTTCAACAGCCAGAGGAACGAGCTTGAAAGCCGGGGACGTTGAAGTTCATACGGTTGAGCATTTATTATCTGCGCTCTTTGGCTTAGGTGTAGATAATGCCCGTATTGAACTTGATGGTCCAGAAGTACCCATTTTAGATGGAAGTGCACTGCCTTTTGTCGAAGCGATAAAGAGTGTGGGGATTGAAACCCAATCCGCAGAGCGCATCATTTTTGTCCCTAAAAAGCCAATTCATTATCAAGATGCAGATTCCGGAGCTCAAATCAGCCTGTATCCCAGCGATGCTTTTGAACTTCTAACTTTAGTCGATTTTGATTCGGATGTTATTGGTGAACAATATGCTAAACTTGATGACTGGAGTCAATACGAAACCTCTGTAGCTCCGAGTAAAACCTTTGTGTTTGTTAGAGATATTGAAGCCCTCATGGATCAGGGGTTGATAAAAGGTGGAAGTTTGGATAATGCGATTGTGATAGCAGATGAAAAAGTCCCTGAATCCACCCTTAATAGGTTGTCCGAGCGATTAGATCGTTATGAGATCAAGAGCACCAATAAAGGTATCCTAAATCAATCGGATTTACGCTTTGCAAATGAACCTGCAAGACATAAGTTACTCGATGTGGTCGGAGATATGGCACTACTTGGTAAATATGTTCAAGCGCGTATAGTGGCTGTAAAACCGGGACATAAAGTGAACGTTGCATTTACTTCCTTGCTGAAGAGTGAATGGCTAAAATGTCAAAAGGAAGATCACTGCCCGGAATACGACCCTTCTGTTCCACCAGTGTACACAACTCAGAAAATTGAACAAACACTGCCGCATCGCTTTCCGTTTCTCATGGTAGATAAAATCATTGAACTGACTGAGAACCAGGTAGTCGGTGTCAAGAATATTTCGGCTGATCAATATTTTTTTCAGGGCCATTTCCCCAATAACCCCGTTTTCCCGGGTGTTCTGCAATTAGAAGCTATGGCTCAAACGGGTGGGATATTAGCGTTATCAACCGTACCTGACCCAGATAATTGGGATACGTACTTTTTGAAAATTGATAAAGTTCGCTTTAAACGCAAAGTCGTACCTGGTGATACCCTTATTCTTAAATTAAAACTTTTGGGCCCTATTCGACGAGGAATTTGTTTTATGCATGCGAAGGCATTTGTAGCAAAGGAATTGGTATCGGAAGGAGAATTAACGGCTCAGATTATTAAGCGAAAATCATAATGGTAAAAACAGAACTCACGAACGTACACCCTAATGCATCTATTCATGAAAGCGTGGTTATATCGCCATTCGTCACTATTGAGGAGGATGTCCAGATTGGCGAAGGTTGTTGGATTGGCCCCAATGCTGTGATCTTGAATGGAACTCGCATGGGAAAGAACTGCAAAGTTTTTCCAGGGGCCATTGTTGGAGGTGTTTCTCAAGACCTTAAATACAAAGGAGAGGAGTCCATTTTATTGATTGGAGACAATGTGGTCATTCGGGAGTACTGTACCCTGAATAGAGGAACCCAGGCAAATTATGCGACAAAAATTGGTAATAACTGCCTACTTATGGCTTATGTGCATGTAGCACATGATTGTGTTTTAGGGGACTATTGTATTCTTTCTAATAATGTGAATCTCGCCGGACATATTTCGGTTGGAGACTATGCCATTATTGGGGGTTTAGCTGCTGTTCATCAGTTTGTTCAAGTCGGAGAGCATGCTTTTATAGGCGGCGGCGCTCTTGTTCGGAAAGATGTCCCTCCTTATGTAAAGGCCGCTAGAAATCCACTCTCTTATGTAGGTGTAAATTCGGTAGGCCTGCGGCGCAGGGGCTTTTCAAAAGATCAAATACATCACATTCAGGATATTTATAGACTACTTTTTGTTCGGGGCTTAAACCATACAAATGCAGTTGCTGAGGTCCGAAAAACAATTGAAGAGTCCGTAGAGAAATCTCGCATTCTAGAATTTTTATCTCAAACAGAACGCGGTGTCATGCGTGGATTTCGCGCATTGTAATGGATTTGCTTGCAGAAAATATTAGCAAGCGCAGAGGGCGACAGTGGGTGATTCGAAACTTTTCACATCGATTCCTTCCAGATCAAGTATACGGAGTTGCAGGTTCTAATGGAAGTGGTAAATCTACTCTGCTACAACTGCTTAGTAGTTTTTTGGAGCCCTCAAAGGGGAATTGTTTCCTGTTGAACCGGAAAGAGAAAAAAACCGCACAGGAAGGGATGGGCTTTTTTGCAGTTGCCGCTCCCTATTTACCCCTCATTCCTCATTTTTCCATTCGGGAATGGATGCGCTTTCATGCAAAATGTAAGGGATGGTCACATGGAGCCACAACAGAGGAGCTGATTGAGTTGACCGGCTTAGCACAACATTCAAATAAGCCCATTCACGCTTTATCTAGTGGAATGAAACAGCGGATCCAACTTCTTACTGCCTTAGCATCGGATTCTTCTTTTATATTTTTGGATGAACCTACCAGTAATTTAGATGAGAAATCAAAGCAATGGTTTGTCGATCAGCTCCATTCATTCAAATCTGGAAAAGGGATTATTATGGCCTCTAATGAATCCTTTGATTTAGCTCTATGTGAGCATATCATTCAGGTGCAAAACTATAAGTAGAGAATGGGAAGGTCAATCTTCTGCCCCAAACCGATTTTGCAGTTTTCGGAGTCCGCGTCTTAATTTGCGAAGCGACTTCACAATATCTGACTTATTCCTTTTTTTTTCATCAATCAGATCGAGTTCAGCGCGTGCACCGTCTAGGGTAAATCCGCGTTCTTTTACCAAATGATAGATGAGGTTCAACTCCTCAAGGTTATCCGGAGTGAAACGCCTATCGCCCTTGCTGTTTTTGTGAGGCTTTAAGGAAGGAAATTCATTCTCCCAATATCGAATGAGTGAACTCGACACATCATACATTTCTGCAACTTCCCCGATGGAGTAATATCTTTTGCTTAATGTCGATGGATCAATCTTCATGAAATTTATAAATTATTGGGCTTCTATACGATCAAATATACGATTTTGGAATCATCTGATGAAACTCAGTAGATAAGTAGATGCCTAAGGAGAAGAAAAGAAAGGTCTTTTTATACCAAGTAACAAATGGTAAAAATTATCTGGGGATTCGTATCGCAGTATATTTGGAAACTAAACTCTAAATATGGAGTCTTTAATCAAAAGATTGGGTGGCTCTTGACGCTTGGTTCACGAGTTCTGCATATTCACCGGGAGTTAAGCCATCGAGACAGAAATTAATGGGATCTACCGGCTTATCTCCAAAGATCACTTCATAGTGAAGGTGAGGGGCTGTACTTGTACCTGTGTTTCCTACTTCTCCAATGGCTTCACCTTTTTCAACTTCCTGACCTTCTTTTACAATAATCTTGTTAAGGTGAGCATATCGGGTTTCATATCCATATCCGTGATCGATGATGACATTTTTACCATATCCTGTTCTCCGGTGCTCAATCCTTTTAATCGTTCCTTTTCCCGTAGCCCGGACGGGTGTTCCCACAGGACAGGTAAAATCCAGCCCAGTATGCATTTTCCGAATTTTATGAATCGGATGCATGCGCATCCCAAATCCAGATAACAAAGAAATACCTCGCTTCAACTTATCTTTCCGAACCGGTTTAATGCTTGGGATAGAGGCAAGTCGATCTTTTTTAGTTGCTGCCAACTCTTCTACATTATCAAGAGCTTTCGAAAAGAGAACAGTTTGGCGCTGAATTTTGTCAATGCTAGACTTGGTTGATTCAATGAGTTCAGAGGAATTGTTATATTTTAAAAGAGCAGATTGGTGGCCTCCAGTTCCCATAGCCCAAACAGACTCATCAATAGGCTCAACACCCAAAATCATTCCATAAACGCCTTCGTCTCGTTCTTTGATGTTTTGAAGGACACTAGACAGTTGATTAACTTCATTTGTTATTTTAAAGTAATTGCCTTTTACTTCTTCTAGTTCTTTTTGTAATGCTATTTCTTTGGCCGTGGGAAAGTAGAGTTGATAAGCGTAATTTACAGCACCAGCAGCTAATAAAACAAGGGTTAGACCAAGCACTGTCCTTTTAACCAGACCCCAAAGTCCGATTTGGACTTCTTCGTATTGCATTGTTTTCTGATTAAATACGTACTTTCCTTTATTCATATTATTTCCTTAATTGACCCCATATTTAGTAAATAATCCACTTTGGATTTATTACTTTGCGTTTTCAATGACCAAAAATAGTTTTTTTCGCTCAAGAGACCAAACAAATAGACAAAAATTGTAATATAATATACTGATGTCCTTGGAGTTATGTATTCAAACTATTGGAGACGAGTTAAATAACTAGCTGTTTTACAGACCTAAAAACATAAGGAAAAAAATTAATATGAATAGCAAAAAAATTCGTGAGAAATTCCTCACTTTTTTTGAAGGAAAAGGGCATAAAATCGTCGCTTCTGCCCCTATGGTAATGAAAAATGATCCTACCTTGATGTTTACCAATGCTGGAATGAACCAGTTTAAGGATTACTTCCTGGGTGACCAGAAACCCGAGAATAAAAGGGTCACAGATAGCCAGAAGTGTTTGCGTGTGTCAGGAAAGCACAACGATCTGGAAGAGGTGGGGCTGGATAGCTACCATCACACCATGTTTGAGATGTTAGGGAATTGGTCGTTTGGCGATTATTTTAAGCAAGAATCAATTGACTGGGCCTGGGAGCTATTAGTCGACGTATTTAATATGGATTCGGAACGATTATATGTAACTGTTTTCGAAGGTGATTCAGCTGATAACTTATCATTGGATACTGAAGCTCAGGATATCTGGTTGAAACACCTACCAAAGGATCGAATCCTTCCATTCGGCAAGAAGGATAATTTTTGGGAAATGGGTGAGACCGGCCCTTGTGGACCTTGCTCTGAGATTCACATTGACCTACGTCCTGATCGGGATAGATCGGTAGTTGATGGAGCTAAACTGGTCAACCAGGATCACCCTCTTGTGATTGAACTATGGAATCTGGTGTTTATCCAATACTCTCGAATGGAGGATCAGTCTTTACGTGCTCTGCCTGAAAAACACGTCGATACCGGCATGGGGTTGGAGCGTTTATGCATGGTGTTGCAGGGTAAAAAGGCAAATTATGATTCGGATCTATTCATGCCTATGATTCGTCAGCTGGAGGGGCTCACTGGCAAATCCTATTCCGGCAATTACGGGCCTGACGAAAAGGTCGATATTGCCTTCCGGGTGGTAGTTGATCATTTGCGAGCCGTAGCTTTTGGTGTGGCAGATGGAGCATTACCCTCAAACACGGGCGCAGGGTATGTCATCCGCCGGATTTTACGTCGGGCTGTACGATACTACTATTCATTCCTTGATTGGAATGAACCCTTATTATATGCACTATTATCGGTTTTGATAGATCAAATGGGGGACCAGTTTCCCGAACTCAGCAAGCAAAAAGATCTGATTCGAAAGATTATTGAGACAGAAGAGCGAAGTTTTCTCGATACACTTTCTTCAGGTTTGAAAAAATTGGACGCCATGCAACTTGAGAAAGGGCAGATTATTTCTGGGGAAATGGCTTTTGAATTATATGATACATACGGATTTCCAATAGATCTTACGCGTCTCATCGCCTCAGAGCAGGGAGCCATGGTCGATAATGAGGGCTTTTCCGCTGCGCTAGAGGCCCAGCGTAGCCGATCGAAAAAAGATGCAACAAAGAAGGTGGGCGATTGGCAACAACTGGCTGATGTGAGCGAAGAGGTGAGCTATGTGGGGTACGACAAATTGGAAGTTGAGAAAACCCATATCTTGAAGTATCGAACTATAGCACAAAAAGGAAAATCAATCTACCAATTGGTGCTCAAAACTACTCCTTTTTATGCAGAGGGCGGGGGACAAGTAGGAGATACCGGTCATTTGATTGTGGGTGATCAAAAAATCCATGTACTGGATACGCAGCGGGAGAATGACTTGATTGTTCATCAGGTGGATCAGCTGCCCGCCGAACCGACGCATGCCGTCCGAGCTAGAGTAGACCCTGACCGCCGGCGAAACATTGAGCGAAATCATTCAGCTACTCACTTATTGCATGCGGCACTGCGGGAAGTATTAGGGAAGCATGTTCACCAAAAAGGATCTTTAGTTAGTGACTCTCATTTGCGCTTTGACTTTAGTCATTTTGAAAAGATTTCAGAATCTGATTTACGTCATATCGAAAATATTGTCAATGAAAAGATTCGAGCTAACATTGAACGAGAGGAGGACCGCTCTATACCGATCGCAGAAGCGAAGGAAAAAGGCGCTATGATGTTGTTCGGAGAGAAATATGGAGATCAGGTTCGGGTAATCACCTTTGACCCTAATTATTCTATGGAGCTTTGCGGAGGATGTCATGTGGCTCAGACGGGGCATATCGGTCAACTTAAAATCACACAGGAAACCTCTGTGGCAGCGGGAATTCGTCGAGTTGAAGCAGTGACAGCACAGGCTGCACAAGAGTATGTTCAGGAACAGGAACACGATATGAGTGTTTTGCGAAAATTGCTTAAAAATCCGCAAAATATTTTACAGGCCGTCGAGTCCCTTCAGCAGGAAAACCGGGAACTCCAGCGGCAAATCGAAGAGTGGCAACAGCAAAGGGCTGGAAATATTAAACAAGATTTGGTGGGAGAGGCCCAAAGCCGTGAAGACTATCAGGTACTCATTAAGCAAGTGGAAATGGGTGACGGTAAAACATTTAAAAAACTGGTTCACGAATTGTTGGATGAAATGGATCGGCCGGTTATCGTTTTGGGCGCAGCTATTGATGGCAAAGCTCAACTTATTGCCGCCATGGACAAGGGGCTGGCCGCCGAAAAAGGTTGGAATGCCGGTCAGTTGATTCGCGATTGGGCCAAAGAAATTCAGGGTGGCGGCGGCGGTCAGCCCTTTTTCGCCAGTGCGGGCGGCAAGAAACCAGACGGACTTCCCAATGCATTAGATTCGGCACGTAAATTCTTTGATGCAGATGAATAGCGCTAATCTGTGGATTGATCTTGGCGTCGCCATCGCGATCGTTCTGGCTATCGTTTTTTTATTTTTGAACCTCATGTTTCGGGTTCGCTTACTTAAATTATTTAAAGAGATGCAAAGAAGGCGAATCGAAATGGAGTGGTCCTGGCTTTTTGATCAAGCAAAACGGGAAGAATTTCTCTACCCAAAATATAATGAAGACCGAGCCCTGATCGAACGGTTTAGTTATCAATTGCGTAGCAGTTTGCAGTGGGGAGCGATTGTCTTCGCGTCACTGACTGTCCTTGCTGCAGTCTTAATTTTCACCTAAATTCACATACTATGTCAGAACAGATTAAAATAGGCCTTTTTGGCTATGGTCATTTGGGACGGATTCACGCCCGATGTATTCAAGATATCGCTGAACTCAAACTCGTCGGCGTTTACGATCCAGATAGAGAGACCCAAAAACGGATTGCGAATGATGGATTTCGTGTCTTTTCAAGGGCTGATGATTTGCTCGATCACTGCGAGGCGGTGGACATCGTGAGTCCAACTCCCTCTCATTTCGATACGGCTCGCAAGGCGCTGGAGTTAAACCAACATGTTTTTGTGGAAAAACCCATGACATATACCTTAGATGAAGCCCAGACTCTGAAAAAATTGGTCAAAACTCAAAACCGCGTTTTACAAGTAGGCCATGTGGAGCGCTTCAATCCTGCTTTTTTATCCCTTCGTGATTTCCCAATGCATCCCCGATTTATTGAGGGGCATCGGCTTGCCACCTTTAATCCCCGGGGAACGGATGTATCTGTGGTACTCGACCTTATGATTCACGATTTAGATATGATATTACATCTTACATCTTCGCCGGTGGCAGATGTTCAAAGTCAGGGTATTGCTATTGTCAGTAAGTCGCATGATATTTGCAACGCACGAATCACTTTTGAAAATGGCGCGGTGGCAAACTTGACCGCTAGCCGAATTTCTCTCAAGCAGATGCGGAAGTTACGGTTGTTTCAATCTGATGCATACATCAGTATGGACTTTTTGGACCGGAGTGCAGAAATCGTCCGTTTAGTAGACGGGAAAGAAAATGTGGATACTAACCAACATTCTTTCGAGTTAGATACGTATAACGGTAAGAAGCACATTGTTATCGATACGCCAAAGCCAGAAGAAGTAAATGCTATAAAACAGGAGCTGGTTACTTTTTCTGAGAGCATTAAATACGGAAAGCCTCCTTATGTGAGCGTGGATGACGGAGCAGCTGCTTTGGCACTGGCTTACGAAATTATGGAGCAGAATGACAAACAAGATGAAAAAAAATAAAGGATTGTGGCTTTTGGGAGCTATTTTGATGGCTCTGGGGTTTGGAGCCTGCTCGGATCAATGGGAGGCAGATGTTCCAACCTTTTTAGTAATTGATGAATTCGAATTTTCCACTGTCGATACTCAAGGGTCGGCTAGCTCTTTTATTCGGGATGTTTGGTTATATGAGAACAACGAGTTTCTAGGGGCGTACGAATTACCAGCTACGATTCCCATTATTGGAGAAGGGGAACGTCGCGTTACTCTTTTTCCGGGTATACGCGAGGATGGCAGCAGTGAGCGCCCCCGATTACTTTTCCTCTATGATACCGATACGTTTTCATACACCGCCCAGGCGGGAGAGGAAATTCATTACACCCCTTCTACCACCTATGACGAGCGCACTCGGTTTTCATTTATTGAAGGTTTCGAAGACGGCAATTTATTTACGGCGGATTTTGATGGGCAGGATACTTCGGGGATGACTCGGACGACCGAAAATGTATTTGAGGGGAACTTTTCTGGAAAAATTACGGTAACGGATTCTTTCCCTGTAGCGGTTGTCGGCACAGCTGAGGCTTACGGACCATTTCTGGAGCGGGGCACCCAGGTGTTTTTTGAGTTTGACTATAATTGCAATGTGCCAACGACTATAGGTTACCTGGGATTAAATGCACAGGGGCTGCAGGTAGATTTTTTGAAAGTAACGCTGTTTCCTACGGAAGGATGGCGTAAAGCATACATTAATTTTTCAGAAGAATTTCGGTTGGATCAGGTAGTAGCCGCGCAGATGATTATCCGGGTGGATTTGGATGGCCGATTTGGTACGAGTTCAGAAAGTGGAGAAGCTTTATTCGATAATCTTAAGTTAATCCATTTTTAATGACCGGAAAGCGGCGTCGAGATATTATAATCTATCTTTTTTTAGATATCCTTTCAGCGGGTCTGGCCTGGAGTATCTTTTATGTGTTAAAGGAAAAGGCCGTGGCTGATGCGGGACTCTATCCATTTTGGTCGGAACCCTCATTCTGGTATGGAAATGTGCTCTTACCATTGGGCTGGCTGGTTTTGTATGCTGTTTACGATACTTATCGAGATTTATATCGCCTGTCGCGGTTTTCGGTCCTGATTAAAACTTTTTGGCAAAGTTTTATCGGGATTTCTTTCCTCTTCCTGATATTTTACTTTTATGGTTTTGCCTCAGGGTATATCGATTACCTTCAGTATTACTTTATCTATTTCAGTCTTCATTTTGGAGCGACAGGTCTCGGGCGTATGGCCTTATTGACCTGGGCCAGCCGACGACTTAAAGCAGGAAAGGTTAGTTTTAACACTGTGATCATCGGGGGTAACGATAACGCATTTCAGCTCTACGAAGAACTTACTTCCTCCTCTACCAAATCTGGCCATCACTTTAAGGGGTTTGTTTACGCCAATGGAGAGGGCACTGAGCCTCTGGAGCAGCATTTGTCAGCACTTGGGTATTATTCTGACTTGCCGCAAATTATTGAGAATCACGATATTGAAGAAGCCCTGATCGCAATCGAAACCTCCGATCATAATAAATTGAAAAAGATCATGGATTTGCTTTTCGATTATGACGATCGGGTATTAGTGAAAGTGATTCCCGACATGTACGATATCATGCTGGGGAGTGTGAAGATGAATCACGTATACGGTACAGCACTGATTGAAATCCGACGCGGCCTGATGCCCAAGTGGCAACGCATTATCAAGCGCGGCCTGGATATTCTCATCTCCACCCTGGCACTGATTGTCCTATCTCCATTATTATTGTATATCATGTTACGCGTGAACTGGTCTTCAAAAGGCCCTATCTTTTATCAACAGAAGCGGATCGGAAAAAATGGAAAACCGTTCAAGATCATTAAATTTCGGTCCATGTACACCGATGCCGAAAAGCAAGGACCACAACTGTCCTCAGAAAACGACAACCGATGTACGCCCTGGGGCGCTACCATGCGGAAATGGCGTTTGGATGAACTTCCTCAGTTTTGGAACGTACTGCGCGGCGATATGGCCATTGTGGGGCCGCGACCAGAGCGTCAATACTACATTGATCAGATCCAGGAACGCGCTCCCCACTATAAGCACCTCCTCAAGGTTCGACCCGGCATCACATCCTGGGGTCAGGTGAAATACGGATACGCCTCTAATGTGGACCAAATGGTACAACGACTTAAGTACGACATCCTTTATATTGAGAATATGTCGCTCGCGCTCGACTTTAAAATCATGTTTTATACGGCCCTGGTTCTCGTTCAGGGGAAAGGGAAGTAGACTTAAATTACAAGCCGGGTTTACATTCGCCTTAGTTTGGACTGTATTTAATTTTATTAATATATTTAGATAAATTTGTAAAGTTCGAAATGATGCAGATTGATAAAGAGCGATTCAAAGTCTATACATGGAAGCATTGGATAATGCTGCATTGGATCATTAATCCCGGCCTCGCGATCAATGAACTCGTTTTTGGACAACGAGTACCCAAAGTATCATTAGTTGATAAAACCTTGGACAAACCTAGGAGCGAGCGATCATTTACACCCTGCCCTCATTGCGAAACCTTGCACGATAGTCGCACCTGGTCGACGCAAAATGGCACCGCCTTCAAAAACTGGTTTGGTTTATATTGCCCGACTTGCGGGAACATCATTCCCTGTTTAACGAATGTCCTCAGTTTTGTGATATTGGTCTTGAGCTATCCGCTTCGAATTTGGTTTATCGGCCGTGCAAAAGAAAAATGGTTGGCGAGGCAGCCGCAGCGCTTCCAAAATATTGATGTCGAAAAAGTTCCAGACCCCTTTAATAAGGAAAATTGGCTTTGGACCGGATTAGGGTGGGGCGCTGTTATGTTTGTATTGATGGGTATCGTCTTCCCTTATTTTGATGGGGATGAAATCACGGGCCGCTCCTTGCTTATCGGAGTGCTAATTTGGGCTGCAGCCGGGCTTCTTTTTGGGAATACCATGAAGCTAATGAATAGTAAGCATCCTTCAGGATTACATCATGATGGGTAGTGCAGTCACCTCAGCGGCTCTTCATGGGTGGTCGACAGAACTCCAATCGATGAAAGCATACGTCTTTCCCCGGCAGGGATAGCAGTGATAGGACCGGGCGGGGGCCGCCAGCAGCCGTAGAGCGAGGAAGCGACCGGCAGGAAGCTCCCCGGAGCCTTACGGATGCGGTGGCACCCGTTCCGGTACTTCAAGCGGATAGCCCGATCCTCGAGTTCCGCCAGTTGGCGGAACCTCGGGAGCCGGCCTGTACCTGAAAATTTGTATTATACCTTTTCGATAATCAGTGCACTGGCACCGCCACCACCATTGCAAATGGCTGCACAACCGTATCGTCCACCTTTTTTGTGCAATACATTATTGAGCGTGGTGACGATTCGTGCGCCGGAAGCACCTAGCGGGTGGCCTAAGGATACGGAGCCACCGAACACATTGACCTGATCCTCAGATAGTCCCAGTTTCTTATTGAAGGCAAGGGTGACCACAGAAAAGGCTTCATTGACCTCGAAATAGTCGATATCATCCTGCGTAAGCCCCGCTCTTTTCATAGCTATGGGAGCCGCCAGGGTAGGAGCGGTGGTAAAGCGCATGGGTCGTTGAGCTGCATCGGCAAAACTTGCAATTCGAGCCACAGGCGTACATCCTAATTCTTCCATTTTTTCCTTACTCATGAGAACGAGCGCCGATGCACCATCATTGATCGTCGAGGCATTGGCTGCAGTAACCGAACCGTCCTTTGTAAAGACCGGACGCAACTGAGGCATTTTTTCAAACTTGACGCGATGAAACTCCTCATCTTCTGAGACCACTTTTGGATCTCCTTTTCGTTGTGGAATTGAAATCGGCACGATCTCATCACTAAACCACCCTTCTTTCGTGGCTTGTGCTGATCGTTCGTAGGACTGCTTAGCAAAGGCATCTTGCTGCTCTCGACTTATATTTTCTTCCGTTGCTGTTTCATCGGCAGCTACACCCATCGGCACGTCTGCATAGACATCCGTCAGACCATCTTTTTGTAAGCCATCGACCAGGGTGCCATGACCATATTTATATCCCCACCGAGCCCGATCCACGTAAAAGGGGATGTTGGACATGCTTTCCATACCGCCGGCTACGATCACATCCGCATGACCCAGCATAATCGATTGCGCACCGAACATAATAGATTTCATTCCCGAAGAGCAGACCTTATTTACCGTTGTACAAGGCACCTGATCGCCGATCCCGGCACCCAGAGCCGCTTGTCGGGCAGGAGCCTGCCCCAGATTGGCCGAAACCACATTCCCCATGAACACCTCATTGACCTGATCTGCACTCACTTTCGCCTTCTCTAAAGCGCCTTTTATGGCGTGACTACCCAATTGCACAGCCGTTAGCGATTTTAGCGCTCCTCCAAAACTTCCTAAGGGCGTGCGCACTGCACTCACGATATAAACTTCTTTCATTATTACCTTTTTTGATTTGTGCTAAGATAACGAAATCAGCCGGAATTTTCTTTTGTTTTGGGCTACATATTCAGCTCGACTTTTACGATGATTTGGCGCTATCCCCGAGGCTCTGCCAGGCAGAGCCTCGGGGGTCGGGCTATGCGGGGGTTTCGTGCCCGGGGACGCCTGCAGCGTCCCCGGCACCCGCTCGCTCCGCTCCCGGCCCCTACTATCCCTTAGCGATAGAGAGGGGCTTTTTCAGAATTGCAGTTGCTATGATTTGGATCCCGGGGTCTTGTCCTTTGCAGGGGGGGCAGCGGGGAGTTATTTTCTTGTCGCTGGACCCAGTAGCGACAAACTTCAAAAATTTTAGATGTGTGATTTTAGATCCTTATTAATTGAGATTTGTTTTTCATCCTTTTGTTTCAAGAATGCTATTTGGGAGTTCAGACTAAATCAGGCTTTTTTTCTCCCAGGCTTTCATCCTGAAGAAATCTATAATGAGCACTATTTCCCGTTTACTCCCTTTTTTTGGCCGAGGTAGCAGTCGGCTTAGGCTTGCTGTGCGGGGAGGCCGCGTAAGCGATGCGAAAGGGTGCCGCCAGGGGCGGCAGACACCGAGGAAGGAGGTGGCCGATAGCCCTGAAGCGTAGCGCCCCGCGTATCCGCGGGGTACGCCCAAATTATTATGAAAATCATATGCCGAAAGGGAGCTAAGATTACTGAGGATAGGCTGTGGAGCAATTGCAGGTCAAATTGTCCGAGTAGTTTTGTTTTTCGAGTTTGTAGCCCTTGGAATAGGGATAGCCGCCTCCGATGCCCAGATTCTCGTTCGATATAGTGTAGAGACAATCAAAAGTAATCACGCTTTCGCCGGGTGTCAGGTCATTGGGATCGCAGAATGGATTTGGAGTGCTTTCGCAATTGGTTTGGGTGAGATCTCCAAGGACATGATCCAATACGTGTTTGAGATTAATTTCATATTCCGAAATGAGATCAGCGTCGACGTCAGAAGCGTATCGCCCTACGGGTTCCCCTCTTCGAACAATGGAGTCGGGGTAGATCAAAAAGCGGTCAATGAAAAAGGAATATATGGTAGCCACCCGCTTAAACTGGGGGTTGTTTTCAAAATCGAGGGAGTCAAATGCAGGGGTGAATGATTTCGAATCCTTATTAAAGTAAGTGGGGGATAGGGGTGTCTGTTCTGTGTCTACCCAGATTTCATTGGTGAGGTATTCGAAAGCGATGAGTACACGACCCCGTCCCAGTCCGGAGGTATCACTCTTAAAGCATTTCATTCGGACTTCGGCATCTTTTGCCTGGTAATAAATCCCCGGCTTTCGATTGGCAGGGAGGGGCAGTTTATAGGATTGACTTAGTGACCATTCGCCTTCGAAGGCACTGCATGGGCAAAAGTCTTGTACCTGGGAGCTTGGGAGGTAGGGTGAGTGAAAATCGGCATTGAAATTTTGGTCAAAAAATGGGGTTAGAGGATGAAGTTCTTTGCTGGGAAGCTGCGTGGACGGGCTCGATGGAGAAAAGGCCTTCCAAAGAAAAATAATCAAAGCCAGTACAAGGAGGGCAAGAACGATAAATCGGGTTTTGGATCCCTTAGATTGGATCGAGTTTAAGTTTTTTCGAGCAGATTTTAGTTTTTGAGCTGCCTGGTCTCTCTCTTCTTGCGCCTTTTTTGTTTCTGCTAAGCGATTCACGTTTCGAATGGCCCGAACGTACATCCCATCAGTGGCTGTGCCATAGATGAGCTTGCTAAATTGGCTTGGACTCATGCACAATTCTTTCGCAATGCGCCCAAAAGATGCATTTCCAAAGCGGGATGTGTTTCTTTCCCAGGCTCCAAAATGAGCCTCTAAAGCGGTGATGAACTCTTGATTTAATTTGCTATCCATTTTGTGTAAAATCGTGTAAAGAGATGTAAAGAGGTGTAAAAAGTCCGCTTTACAAAATTAAAATTTTTGTTTTTGAAGATTATCCATATACCTTTGGTCGTGTGGCTGGGACTAAAACACTGTATTTTGTTGCCAGCAGCTGTCCTAAAGTTAACAATAAATTGACCTTGGGTATATATATACTGGAAATCTTCCAGTAACTGTAAATCAAACAAATGTCGAAAATGATGGTTGAGTGAAGGCCTTTAAGAAAATGAGCAGTGAAAAGACGACAAAGCGGTCGGGATTGTTCCTCGGACCGTTGGCTTTCGCGCTGATTATTTTATTGTTTCATCCCGATGATCTCAGTACTGAAGGAAAATACGTATTGGCATCCACCGCATGGATCGCCATATGGTGGACTCTGGAAGTAATTCCTATCGCTGCGACTGCTTTATTACCTGTACTTTTATTTCCTTTGTTAGGTGTCTTAGACATCAAATCTACAACCTCGGCTTACGGTCACCCTTACATATTTTTATACATCGGCGGATTTGTCTTAGCCATTGCGATAGAACGATGGAACTTGCATCGGCGGATTGCGCTAAATATTATTCGCCGGATTGGCTCCAATCTCAAATTTATTTTGTTGGGCTTTATGGTAGCGACGGCCTTCTTATCCATGTGGATATCCAATACCGCTACATCCGTTATGATGCTGCCCATTGGAATTGCAATTGTCAAACAACTCGAGGATTCGAAATCACCGGACAAGCCAAACAGCGAGATATTCGGCAAAGCTTTAATGTTATCTATTGCCTATAGTGCTTCAATTGGAGGTATAGGTACGCTTATTGGAACCCCACCTAATCTGGTGCTCGCAGGTATAGTTCAAGATATTTACGGGATAGAAATCAGTTTTGCAAGTTGGTTAATGATCGGTTTGCCCGTCTCATTATGTTTGCTTGTGATCTGTTGGTTTTATTTGACACGCTACGCCTTTGATTTGGGTGATCGCCATTTTCCGGGCGGTCGGGAGGAGATTTCTGAGCAATTGGCGAAACTAGGGAAAATTAGCTTTGAAGAGAAATGGGTGTTGGGCGTATTTACGATTACAGCCATGGCCTGGATTTTTCGCTCATCACTCCTGAATCCATTTATTCCAGCTCTGGACGACACCATGATTGCCATTGCGGCCGCGCTCATTTTATTTATTCTTCCTGCTGGTCCCGGTAAACACCGGAAGCTCATCCAATGGAAGGAGGCGGTTAAGTTACCTTGGGGCGTTTTAATCCTCTTCGGTGGGGGTCTGGCCTTGGCCAAGGGATTTACAGACAGTGGTCTGGCTAGCTGGTTGGGTAGTCAGATGTCTCTTTTGGAGGGCGCATCTTTGGTTCTGCTCTTACTGATTTTGATCTTATCTGTTAATTTTCTAACAGAAATTACATCGAATTTGGCAACCACTGCTATGCTTCTGCCAATACTGGCTTCATTGGCAGTGGTTATTGATATACATCCTATTGTTTTGATGGTGGCCGCGACCCTCGCAGCTTCTTGCGCTTTTATGCTTCCCGTTGCCACGCCACCCAATGCCGTAATTTTTGGGTCTGGCTATTTGCGGATCGTCGATATGGTAAAAAAAGGAATTTGGCTAAATCTAATATCTATCGCCATCATTTTTTTGATGGTATATTTTCTCTTGCCGGTATTGTGGGATTTTGATCCGTATGCTTTTCCGGCAGAACTTAAATCAAATTGATGGATTTCATTCTTAAACAAAATGCTCGAACTATGAAACAACGAATACTATTTGGGGTCATGCTCCTCCTGTTCTTTTCCGCAGGGCTGGTTGCTCAGCAAACGGTAAAGGGAACTGTGACTGATGACGGAGGATTACCCGTTATCGGAGCAACCATAAAGGAATTAGGTACTGACCGAGGGACTATAACGGATATTGATGGAGTCTACGAGATTGTAGTTACTGGTGAAAATGCAGTATTGTCCTTTTCCTATATTGGTTTAAAGACCAAAACTATACCGGTGGCCGGACAAACTGAAATTGATGTCATACTTGACGAGGATGCCCAGGTAATAGACGAAGTGGTGGTTACCGCTTTGGGTTTTGAGGAAAACAAAGATGAACTGGGCTATGCCAGCTCTCAGATTGCAGCCGAAACTCTTCAGGAGGCGGCAGAACCGAATCTGATCAACTCCCTGTCCGGGAAAGCCTCAGGAGTTCGGATTTCTCGGAACTCAGGTGATCCCGGAGGTGGAGCTTATATTCAGATTCGGGGTTTATCTACCATTGATCGGGATGCTCAGCCCTTAATTGTGGTGGATGGGGTACCAATTAGTAATGCCTCAAGAGGTGAGCAGTCCTCTATTGCAGCGCAGTCCCGACTGAATGATATCAACCCCAACGATATAGAAAGCATTAATGTGCTCAAGGGTGCCTCTGCAGCTGCCCTCTGGGGAACCCGGGCACTGGGAGGTGTGATTGTCATCAAGACGAAGTCGGGCAAGTACAATCAAAAAATGACTGTGAATTATAAAAGTACCTTTTCCGTGGATCGAATTACCGGTCGTTATCCGCAACAAACGGCCTTTGGACAAGGCGATAACGGTGTGTATGATCCGACGGCAAGGGATTCATGGGGCGATAAAATTAGTGATCGATCCGGCGAACCGGATGTGCTAAATACATCGGGCGAGTATTTTGTAGATCAGGCGGGTAACCTCTATTACCCCATCGAGGAGAAAAATTCCAGAACGCGTTTCAACGATCAAAACTTTGATCAAATCTTTCAGAATGGACACTTTTGGGAAAATAATATCAGCGTGAGCGGTGGTAACGACTATAGTACCATTTTTGCAAGTTTGAGCGACATGAACCAACAAGGTATCATTCGCAATAACTCTGATTATCGAAGAACAACTTTTCGATTGAATGCCGGATTTCGGTTTAGCGAGAAAGTGAAGTTGAAAGTAACGAGCTCTTATGCCAAAAGTGTTACAAATCGAATCCGCCGGGGAGCGAGTTCATCGGGATTGCATTTAGGTCTACTGAGAACGCCAGCTGATTTTGATCAAACCGGATACCGGGGCGATTACTATGCCGGTCCCGAATCTGCTCCGGTCTCTAACCGCCAGCGATCTTACAGACGGTATTTGGGATCACGTGAGGCTGCGGTTTACAACAATCCCTTGTGGACGATTAATGAGCAGGAGAATTTGGTGGATGTCGATCGCTTCATTACGAATGCAGAATTGACCGTTTCACCTACCACCTGGCTGGATTTAATTGGTCGTGTGGGATTGGATAAGTTCTCTGAATGGACCCAGCAATTCTTTACACCGGGTTCCGCAGCGGGTGCTTTCCGGACAGGTCGGTTTGATAAAGAACTGGCTCGGAACACCATTTTCAATATGGACTACATTGCAAAAGCAGGTACCCGGTTCAGCAAAAATGTGTCGGGTGATATTCTTTTAGGTTTTAATTACAATGATCGCCGGTTAATCACTGACGGGAGCAGTATCACCAACTTCATTCAGTTTACAGATGTAGCCAGTGGGATCCGCGACATTGATAATGCGCTGCCCGAAAACAGGGTAGTGAACAGCACCTTTGGCCAGGAGCGAACGGTGGGTGTGTATACCTCAGCCAATCTGGCTCTATACGACATGTTATTTATAAACGGGACACTGCGTGGTGAATCCGCCTCCACCTTTGGCAATACCGGAGACAATACCTTTTACTTCCCGTCCACATCCATCGCATGGCAGTTTACCAAGCTCAAAGCCATGGATAACTCCTTTCTTAGTTTTGGTAAACTTCGCTTTTCATATGGTGAAGTGGGCGTTCAACCGTCGCGGTACAATACATCGAACCTATTTATTGCTCGGAGTTTCAGTGATCCTCTGGGAGGAGGTCTGGCGAGCTCACTCTATGGAAATGGCTCATTCGTTCCCAGTTCGCAGCGGGGTAGCCTTTCCCTGCGACCAGAGCGAAAAAGAGAGGCGGAAGTAGGACTGGATTTGAGATTTCTGAATGATCGATTGTCCTTGAGTGGAACCTACTATACCAATACGACTTCAGATGTCCTCTTAGATTTCCCTATTGCTAATTCCCGCGGTCTGGCTCGTATCTACACCAATGGTGCGGAATTGGAAAATCAGGGTGTAGAGTTAGATTTGGGATACAGAGTTGTCGATGGAAATGACTGGTCCTGGGATGTGAATGTTCTTTTCACTGCCGTTCGAAACAATGTCAGTCGGTTGGATCAGGGATTAACGATCAATCTGGGAGGTTTGTCCGCTGTTAATTCTCGAGCTCTTCAGGGGCAGCCGATTGGTGTGTTGTGGGGTTCCCGAACGCTACGTGACGATGATGGCAATGTTGTTTTTGATGAAAACGGATTTCCCGTTCAGGATCAGGTAGAAGGCGTTCTCGGCGATCCGAATCCGGATTGGCAGGGGTCGGCCTTTAGTACTCTGCGATACAAAAACTTCTCCTTATCCGTACTTTTAGAAACCTTTCAGGGGGCTGACATCTTTGCGGGAACTAAGTCCGTTATGACGGACTTAGGAACCTGGGGAGGTACAGCTGCAGAAACTACAGCCAATCAAAACCTACTCGATTATGACGGCAATGTCATACTGGCCGGCGAAACCTTCCGGGGTCGGATTCACGATTTTGGGAATGGTCCCGTAGCGCTGACAGAAAGTTGGTACAATGGAGATGGCGGCTTTTTCGGTGGTGGAAATGATGAGCTGTATATAGAAGATGGTTCATGGTCTCGTATTCGTGAAATCGTACTGAGCTATACAGCCCGATCACCGTGGCTAGAGCGTAACTTAGGTTTGAGCAGTCTGCAGTTTTCACTGACGGGACGGAATTTAATTATCTGGACCGAATTTGAGGGGAATGACCCGGATACGAACTTAAGTGGGGTCAGCAAAGCCAGAGGTATTGACTACTTCAATAACCCGGCAACCAAATCCTACATCTTTACTCTTTCGGCAACCTTTTAAAGAAAATCAATTATGAAACATATCATACTCTTTCTCAGTACCCTACTGGTCATGACCTCTTGTAGTAATTTGGTCGATGACCTCAATGAAAACCCGAATAGTCCAACTTCTTCTTCCTATCAGTACATTTTGACGGGAACAGAGGTGGGAAATATGAATCTGCATACGGGTGAAGTAGCTCGTAAATCCGGTATTTTTGCCGGTCAATATATTGGAATTGATCGCCAGCATGAAGGATTCTCTCAATACGCGGTCACTACAAGTGATTTTGACGGTCACTGGAACGCAGTTTATGTCCAGGTTGTAATTAACGCCCTGGAAACGGAAGCTGCAGCCGCAGATGAAGGCGTGGCCGGGGTGACCCTGGGCATTACACAAGTCTTGCGGGCGCTGGCATTAGGAACAGCCACCGACCTTTGGGGCGATATCCCTTTTTCTCAAGCGGGAGATCCGGAAATTCAAAATCCGGCCTTCGAAGCGCAGTTGCAGGTGTTTGACAATTTGCAATCCTTATTAGACGACGCCATCATCAATTTGCAATCCGGTTCCGGAAGACCAACCGCGAATTCTGACATCCATTTCGATGGAGACCCCAATGCCTGGCAAGAGGTGGCGCACACCTTGAAGGCCCGCTATTATTTGCATACGCGAGATTACATGCAGGCCTATGAGCAGGCTCAATTGGGCATCAGTTCACCGGATAACAGTTTATTGGGTATTCATGGCAATGCCCTGGACAATGCCAATTTAAACTACCAGTTCTTTGCCATTCAATCCCGACAGTCTGATTTGATCGTATCTGACTTTTTCTCCAGTATGCTGAATCCAGATGCGCAAAGTAATCCAAATTTTGATCGCTATCGCGGAAATAGCAAAACCAATGAAGCCGGTCGGTTTGGATATTTATTCCGAACGACGGATTTGGGCATTCAGCCCAATGTGGTAGATGGTTGGGCCGCTCAGGAAGCGCCTTCTCAAATTGTGACCTATGAAGAAAATATGTTGATTCTCGCTGAGGCGGGTTTCCGATCTGTGGGCTTTGGTGAAGGTCTGTCCCGACTCAATGCCTATCGGCAATATTTGAATGGCGGTGGATACCTGACGAATGCCGACCCTTCAGATATTGAGTATGCCGATTATGTCGCTGAAGATTTTGAATCGGGTGGCATGGAGAATGCCGATGGCCTCTCTGCCGATGATGCCTTACTGCGCGAGATATTGGAAGAGCGATACATTACCTTTTTTGGTCAGATTGAAGCATTTAATGATACGCGACGAACGGAATCGGAAGAAATGGTGCGCGTTCCCGTAGAGCCCAATGTGGGTGATCAGCTACCGCAGCGCTTTATCTATCCCGATACGGAGATTGATCGGAACGCGAATACGCCTTCGCCAGTGCCCAACTTTTTTGATCCCACACCCGTCAATCAGTAAACTCAAAACATGAACTTACGGTCGATTCAACATACAGTCTGCCTCGTCCTACTCATGCTGCTCGCGCAGATGAGTACCCGGGCTCAATCCGATACACTTAAAGTACTGTTTGTAGGAAATAGTTTCACCTACTTCTACAACTTGCCACAGGTAGTATCCGCGATGGCTCAGGAACAAGGTAGCGCCATAATGACCCGACAGTCTACGGTCGGAGGATCGAATTTAGAGCAGCATTGGAAAGAGGAGCGGGGCACACAAACCCGTCGTCTTATTCCCTCCGAATCCTGGGATTATGTGGTGTTTAATAACCACAGCATGTCCTCTTTAAGAGATTCAGCGGCCTTCATGGAGTATGGCAAAAAATTTGCCCAGCTCGTTTATGAACAAGGAGCGAAGCCGGTCTTTATGATGACCTGGGCCTATGATTCCAATCCGCTTATGCAAGATCCGGTCGCCAAAGCATATCGAAAACTGGCGGAAGAAACGCAATCCGTTTGCTTTCCCGCCGGAATGCTTTTTGCCAATGCGCGCCAATTGCGGCCTGATCTCGACTTGTTTTTTGATGATAAACATCCCTCTGAGTTGGGTACCTATATGTTAGGGCTGGCTTTTACACGTTTTTTTACCGGAAAGGAAGCCTCGGGCCTACCTCACCGGATTACAACCCGGGATCGACATAATGAAAAACTGTATCTCATATTCACGCATCAAGAAGATGCTCGATTTTTACAACAATTAGTGGACGAACACCCCTTGCCGAAACGGCAGGAGTAAACGTCTCATTCACCTAAATTCAAACCAAATGAATTACAATATCATATCAAAACAATTGATGCTGCCAGTGGTAGCGCTCATTCTGGCCTTCGCCTGGGCTTGTGACTCCATGGACGATGACCTTCCGATTTCCAACGACTTTCGCCTGCTTCAGGTCAATTCGGGAAATGACGCCCTGGTAGATGGAGTCACCGGGGTTTCGGTTTTAGCCGAATTAGAGTGGGTCTTTTCTCATGCTTTGGATCAGACTGCGTTTGAAAATGCATTATCCATAGATCCAGAGGTCGATTTTGGCCTGGCATATGATGAAAGCGGATCTATCGTTACCTTGACTTTCGATGCGCCTCTCGATTATGAAACCTTATACAGCATATCCCTTCCCCAGGGCACCTATGGGCAGAATGGAGAGTCCAGCACGCAGGATATAGCCTTCTCCTTTACTACTGCGGCATTCAATGCGCCGCCTGTAAGTTTGACCACTGAAACGAACTCCTTTTTTGAGGGCGATACCATCGAGCTGGTCCTATCTATCGATGCGCCCATTTTACAAGCCGTTTCTGCCACTTTAGAGGCCATGGGTAGTGCCCAGGGAGAAGGAATCGACTATGGTCTGAGTGCGGAGGAATTTGTCATTCCCGCCGGAGAGACGCAAGCCACTATTCAGTTGTGGGGGATTGCAGACGCCGAAGTCGAAGGCGAAGAAACGATTGATTTAAGTTTAACGAACTTAGAAAATGGTGTAGAACCCATGCCTCAGGAACTAAATTTGACGCTGGGAGATACGCCACCGGAAATTGAATTGCAAGGCATTATGTCGCTCAAAATAGCAGGCACCAGCACCAGTGGACGAGCTATACACATGCGGATCCTGGAGGACATTGCCGACCTGAGCGTTTACGGTATTGGCATCGCCAATAACGGAGGAGGA
>Ga0209936_1000284_pt1 | contig 32261 bp, 32 predicted proteins | sample SalPonR1_A_D1_MG_FD_185694 | JGI IMG/M metagenome (GOLD analysis project Ga0209936, IMG submission 185694) | Salt pond soil microbial communities from South San Francisco under conditions of wetland restoration - Salt Pond MetaG R1_A_D1_MG... ...
AACGCGCGGGCTTGTCCATCGTAGCGCCCAGCGACGGGTCAGGAAGCGTCTCGTGCATGACGCGCATCGTACCGGTCGGCGCGCCGCCCAGCCGTGTCGGCTAGCATCGCTCATGGCGACCCACCATTTCGATCCGAGCACGTTCTTCACCACCTTCGGCCCGCACGAACCGGTGCTCGAGATCGAAGAGGGGGACACCGTCGTGACGCGCACCGTCGACGCATCCGGCGTGGACTCGGAAGGACGGAAGGTCGCGCCGCGGCCGAACCCGCTGACCGGGCCGTTCCGGGTCGCCGGAGCCGAGCCGGGCGACCGCCTGATCGTCACGATCGAATCGGTCCGGCCGGATCGCGGCCACGGCTTCGGGCGGGCCTCGCTGGCGCCCAACGTGGTCGATCCCGAGTTCGTTCCGGAGATGGGCTACGACCCTCGCAACGACGGCGCGTCGTGGCGCGTCGACACGGAGGGCGGCACGGCGACGCTGGATCGCGACGATGGGCCGCTGGCCGGCCTGACGCTGAGACTCGCGCCGATGCTGGGCTGCATCGGCGTCGCGCCGGACGGGGGCGAGGCGATCTCGACGGCCACGTCGGGGCCGCACGGCGGCAACATGGACGTCCGTCGACTGGGCGCCGGCGCGGCGGTGACCTTCCCCGTGTTCGTGCCGGGCGCGTCGCTGTTCGTCGGCGACGCGCACGCGCTGCAAGGCGACGGCGAGGTCTCCGGGACCGGCATCGAGATCTCGGCCGAGGTGCGCCTGGCGGTGCGCGTCGAGAAGGGACGCCCGCCGATCGGGTGGCCGCGGGGCGACGACGGGACGGATCTGTTCACGATGGGAAACGCGCGTCCGCTGGACCAGGCGACGCAGCACGCCACCACCGAGATGGTGCGCTGGCTGATGGAGGAGCTGGGCCTCGGCGCCGCGGACGCGGGCCTGCTGATGAGCCAGACCGTCCGCTACGAGATCGGCAACGTGTTCGATCCCGCCTACACGGTCGTGTGCCGGATGCCGAAGTCCGTGCTCGAGGCGGTCCGGTCGGGGTTCCCGAATGGCTAGCGACCGACCCTGCCCAGCGCTGCGGGACGAGCCCCGCTAGCCGTCGCCGCCGACAGGCGGCAGCCACGCGTCGGTCGACGCCTCCGTGCCGGACTCGCCCGAGTCGGCCGACACATCCCCGACGACGATCGCGGTCCTGAGGCCGCGCATGCGGACGGGGATCACCCGCTCGATCCGGACGCCCTGCACGGCCGCGACCACGTCGGGAGCCGGGTAGAGAAGCGCGAACGACCATCCGGTCGCCCCCGCCAGGACCTGCGCCAGCAGCGCGTCCGGATCGGCGCCCAGCGCTCCGGCGCGCCGGCCGTACGGCGGGTTGGAAAGCAGGACAGGGCGGCGAGCGCCGTGGCGCTCGGCCCTCTCGGACAACGTGAGGTCACGAGCGTCTTCGCTCCGCAGGTCCGTCCGGGACATCAGGCCGGCCGCCTCCAGGTTGTGGCGGGCAGCGCGCACCGCCTCCTCGTCGGCGTCGGACGCGACGAAGCGCGTCACCGTCTCCGAGACGTCGTCCGGGCAGTACAGGCGACGCGCGTTCCGCATGCGGGCCGGCCGCCAGGAGGGCGACGCCTCGAGCGCGAAGCTCCGCTCCGCGCCGACGCAGCGGCCGTCGAGCAGGGCCGCCCCCTCCTCGATCAGCGTGCCCGAGCCGCAGAACGGATCGAGCACCAGGTCGGCGTCGCGGAGGAGGCCCGCCAGGCAGACCGCGGCGGCGGTCGTCTCGCGCAGCGTGGTAGGCGACGACCAGCGATCGCCTCGCCGCAGGTGAAGCGGCTCGCCGCTCGCGTCCAGCCAGACGTTCGCGCGATCGTCGCGAAGCTCCAGCCGGACCTGCAGGGACGGCGCGTCCTCCTCCGCACGATCGTCCACGCCGTGGTCACGGACCGCCTGCCGGAGGGTACGCTCCAGCCCCGTGTCGTCACGAAGGCGCGAGCCACGCGAGCGGACCCGAACCTCCAGCCGGCAACGAGCGGGCAGCCACAGCGACCAGCGCAGTCGCGCCAGGTGATCGCGAGCCATGGCGAAGTTCGTGGCGGCCTCGTCGCCGATCAGGATCCGTACCGTGTCCGCGGTGCGAAGTCGTAGCAGGGCCACGTAGACGGTGTCGAACGGAGCGACGAAGCGGACGGCGCCGGGAACCGTCTGGATCTCGGCGACGTCGGGCAGACCACCCACCTCTTCTGCGAGGAGGTGCTCGAGACCCAGCGCGCAGCTGGCGCGGAACGTCTGCTGCCGGTTCCAGATCTTGCGCTTGACGGCGCGCGTCCGGGCCGCTTCGCTTTCCGGGACGTGAGGGCTCATGCAGGGACCGTCCGGCAGGCGACGGCGCACGGATCGACGGGACGGGGCTCGACGGGGCGAGGATCGACGGTCATCCCCCGAGCGTACGCCCACGAGACCCGCCGACACGGTCGCGCGCTCGAGGGGTGCATCGTGAAGGCATGACCCATGAACGCGAGTTCGGAGCCGTGACGGTGCGCCTGGTCCGCGGCGACATCGTCGAGCAGCCCGACGCGGACGCCATCGTGAACGCCGCGAACGCGGAGCTGCTTCCCGGCGGCGGCGTGGCGGGCGCGATCCACCGGGCGGCGGGGCCCGGCCTCGTCGACGAGGCCAGCGACCACGCTCCGATCGAGCCCGGCCAGGCGGTCCTCACCGGTGGGCACGACCTGCCCAACCCGCACGTGATCCACGTGCTCGGTCCCCGGTACGGGATCGACGAGCCGGCCGATCGGCTGCTGGCCGACGCGTACCGCGAAGCGCTGCGCCTCGCGGACGCGAACGACCTGCGCGTCGTGGCGACGCCCGCGATCTCGACCGGCGCGTTCGGCTACCCCGTGCACGAAGCGGCGCGCGTGGCCCTCCGGACCGTCGCGGACCTCGCGCCTCGACTGTCGTCGCTGCGCGAGGTCCGCTTCGTGCTCTTCGACCAGGACGATCTGACGGCGTTCGGCCGCGCGCTGGACGAGATCGACCTCTAGAGCTCCCGCCGTCCGGCGTCCTAGTAGGCGGCCCAGCCGCCGTCGGCCGGCACCACCACGCCGTTGATCAGCTTCGCCTCGTCGGAGGCGAGGTGCAGCGCCAGGTCGGCGATGTCCTCGGACGCCAGGGTCGCCGGGGCCAGCGCGTGCCATTTGCCGTACACCCCGAGGGCTTCCTGATCCATCTTCGTCGGGTCGATCGACTGCTGGATGTTCGTGGCGACCGCGCCGGCCGCGATGGCGTTGCAGCGGATCCCGTGCTGCGCGTAGGTGAGCGCGGTGTTCTTCGTGAGGCCGATGACCGCGTGCTTCGAGGCCGTGTAGGCCGCGCCCGCCGAGCCTCCGCCCAGACCGGCCGCTGACGCGGTGTTCACGATCGAGCCGCCCCCGTGGTCCTTCATGTACGCCACGGCGGCACGCATCGCGGCCAGCGGACCGTACACGTTCACGGCCATGACCCGCTGGTACGTGTCGTCGTCCAGCGTCTGAACGCCCTGGAAGCTGTCCATGACGCCCGCGTTGTTGCACAGCACGTCCAGCCCGCCGTGATCGTCGATCGCGGTTCGGATCATGCGCTCGACATCGTCGCGATCGGTGACGTTCACGACCAGGGGCGTCATGACGCCTCCGGCCTCACGAACCTCGCCGGCGACCGCATCGACCGGGTCCTTCGCGATGTCGGCGCCGACGATCTTGGCGCCTTCCTTGGCGAACCGGAGCGCCATGGCCCTGCCCATGCCCGAGCCCGCGCCGGTGATGACGGCGACCTTGCCTTCGAGACGCATACGACCTCCTGCCCCGGGTGGGGCGATGACGACGCGCTCGCCGCACCGTGCGGACGGCCCGTCGCCGTGCGTTTCTCAGGGACGATACCGACCTCGCCGTCGCAGCGACGAGGCGGGAATGTCCCGGAGGTGGCCCCGAACCAGGCACCGGCACGGCACACCCAGCGCGTCGCGCTAGGAGGAGCTCAGGCCGGCAGCCTCACGACGAAGCGCGCCCCGCCGGGCGCCCCGTTCTGGCCAGGGACGGCGCTCTCCGCGTGGACCGTGCCCCCATGGAGCTCGACCAGCGCCCGAACGATGGCGAGGCCGAGACCCGAGCCGCCCTCGCTTCGGCTGCGAGCGGGATCGACGCGGTAGAAGCGCTCGAACACGTCGTTCAGCTGCTCGGCCGGGATCCCCGGGCCGTCGTCCTCGACCACGAGCGTCGCGCCGGGCCTTCGGGCATCGTCCGAGGGGCCGGCGCGAACGCGGACCCGGCCGCCGGGTCGGGCGTGGCGCAGCGCGTTGGCGAGGAGGTTGCCGGTCACCTGCCTCAGCCGGTCGGCGTCGGCATGCACCTCGACGGGCCGCGCCTCCACCTCGATCCGGACGTCGTTCGTCGCGGCTGCGGAGCGGAACGCGTCGGCCGTTCCGCGCGCCAGCTCGGCCAGGTCCAGCGGCGTGCGCCGTAGCGCCAGCTCGCCGGCTTCGGCCAGCGTCAGCGTCCGGAGGTCGTGCACCAGGCGGGCCAGCAGATCCACCTGCTCCAACAGGGCGTCGATGCGCTCGGGATCCGGCTCCATCAGGCCGTCCTGGATCGCCTCGAGCTCGCTTCGGAGCACCGTCAACGGCGTTCGCAGCTCGTGCGCGACGTCGGTGGTGAACCGCTGCTTCACGTCCTGCTCCGCCTGCAGACGGTCGGCGGTCTCGTCGAACACCCGGCCCAGCGTGGCCAGCTCGTCGGTGCCGCGCAGGCGGGCGCGAAGATCGCGCTCGCCCCGGCCGTACCGCCGGGTGACGGTCGTGAGCCGTTCCAGCGGACGCGTCACGCCGAACGCGACGCCGCCGCCGACCACGATCGCGATCCCCAACGCCAACACCGCGGCTCGCAGGTTCGCCTCGCGCAGCTGATCGGCGAGGACCTGCTGACCCCTCGCGCCCAGACCGGCGCTCTCGGGCGGGCCTGCGCCACGCATGACGCCCGGCTGAGCCAGCGCCCTGGGAATCCGCTCGACGGCGGCGCGGTAGCTGAGCAGGCTGGTCACCGCCACGGACAGCGTGGCGACGGCGGCGAACGCCACGACGAGCCGGACGACGAGCTTCACGGGCGCATCCGGTAGCCGACGCCCCGCACCGTCTCGAGCCGCTCACGGCACGGTCCCAAACGTCGCCGCAGGTTCTTGACGTGGGCGTCGACCGTCCGCGCGTCCGCCCACGAGCCCTCGAGCGCGTCGAGCAGCTCCGTCCTGCCGAAGGCGTGCCCCGGCCGAGCGACCATCGCCGCGAGCAGGCGTAGCTGCGCCGGGCTCAGGGCGAGCCGAACGCCGGCGCACCGCGCCTCGGCAGCGTCCAGGTCGACCTCCAGCGAGCCCACGGCCAGGTGGCGGGGCTTTCGCACCTGGCCGCTGCTGCGGCGCAGCACGGCGCGGACCCGGGCGACGACCTCGCGCGGGCTGAACGGCTTGGTGACGTAGTCGTCCGCGCCCGAGCCCAGCCCTTCCAGCCGATCGGCCTCCTCCGCCTTGGCCGTGACCATCACGATCGGGACGTCCGACGTCTCCCGGATGCGCCGCGCCACCTCGGCCCCGTCCGGCGGGGGAATCATCAGGTCGAGCAGGATCAGGTCGGGAGCCGCGGCACGCCACAGCTCCAGCGCGCGTCGCCCGTCCCCCGCCCGCTCGACCCGGTACCCTTCCGCGCGCAGGTAGCGCTCGAGCACCTCGGCGATGCGGGCCTCGTCCTCGACGATCAGGATGCGCTCGCCTGCCATGACGCCTCCATGGTACGACCCGCCGCACGCCGCCACGGCGCGCGAGGGCCGGCCGACCGGACCGGCGCCGAAGCTCGCGCCCCGACCGTCCGTCGGGGCGCGAGCTCGGTACCGCACGTCGCGCGACGCGCGACGGCGCCGGGGCTCAGAACCGGCCCCCTCCGCGCCGTGCGTAGGGAGCGTCCTGCTGCGTCCGACCGTGCGGGTCGGCGGCGCCCGTTCGCGGTCGATCCGCCCGATCCGGACGGCCGGGCCCGCCGTCGCCGGTCGGCATCTCGTCGATGGACACGCCGGCTTCTTCGGCCAGCTCGGCCCAGCTGGCGCCTCCGGCGATCGCGTCCCGAAGCTCCTCGTCGGTCATCCCCAGCACCTCGGCGAGGGCGGCGTGGCGAGGGCCGAACGCCTCGCCCGCCGCTGCGTCGCCGGCCGCTCGTGGGCCTCGCCCGGACGCGTCGTCAGCGCGACGGGGAGCCTGATCACGCGCTTGGTCCCGAACCCGATCGCGGACCGGATCGACGGCGGGATCGTGTTCGGCCTCCGGGTCGCTCAGCTGCGTGCGGGTCTGGTCCTGGGTCTGCGTCTCGGTCGCGTCGGCGGCCCGGCTCCAGCCGGGCGCGTCGTTCGTGGCGCGCGGGCCTTGGGCGAGGACCGAACCCGTCACGAGGACGAGGGCGGTGGCGGCGAACGTGCGGGTGATGCGGGCGATGCGGGTCATGGTCGACTCCTCTCAAGTCGGTCGAAAGGGGGGCTCCCCTTCGCTCGACCCCAAGGTAGAGCCGCGTTCGTGAACGTTGGGAGAACGCCCGGCCGGGCCGCGTGACGGCCGCCTGCCTCAGTCCGGCTTCCGCCCGTCCAGAAGCGCCCGAACCACGGTCTCGAGATCCGGATCGCCGGATCGCTCGGAAGCCTCGGGACGCAGCGGCGCCAGCCGCGCGTACGTCTCGGCAGCGGCGCGGTGGAATCCGTCGGGCAGGCCGACGGCGTCGAACGCGTCGGCGATCTCGTGCATCTCGGCCTCGAAGCGCCACGCCTTCGCGGTCACGCGCCGTGCGCGCGCCTCGCTGCCGGCGAAGAAGCCGGGATCGTAGCGCTCCCACTGATCGCTCAGCGGCTCGCGCACGCCGTACGCCTCGGCAGCCGCGAGGATCGCCGTCTGCAGCGCTGTGCGACCCTTCGTCCACGCCGCGAAGCACGCCTTCAGGGCCGAGGCGTCGCCGATCCGCTCGCCGAGCACGCTCGTCTCGAGCGGTCCGGCCGCGAACCGTGCTGCCACCTCCGTCGCGTCCGGTCCCGCCAGGTGCAGCCAGGTCGTGCCGCGCTCGTGCGGCGGGCCGCCCACGATGCCGCCATCGACGAAGCGCGCGCCCGCGGCCTCCACCAGCGCCGCGATCTCGCGGGCGCGCATCGGCGAGACGGCGTTCGCATCGAGGTAGGTGCCGGCGAAGCCCGCCTCGCTCACCGTCCGGGCCACCTCCAGCGCCGCGCCGGGCGGGCAGACGGACACGACCGCGTCCGCCACGCGCACCAGCCGCGTCACGTCGCCCACGTCGCGAGCGCCGGCCTCCCGGGCACGGCGTCCGCTGGCCTCCGAGCGACCCGCCGACGCCCACACCACGTCGTGGCCACCCCGCGTCAGCGTCGCGGCGACCGCTGCGCCCATCGCGCCTGGATGCAGCACGCCTACGGTCCATCGTGTCGTCATGCGTCCTCCCGTCGGTAGGTCAGCCTACCGCCGCGCCACGGGGGCGCCCGGCCGATACGCGCGGTACAGCCGGCGCTCGTAGAGCGAGATGTACAAGCCGCTGCCGACGACGATCGCGATGCCGACCCAGGTCCACACGGCCGGGAAGTCGCCGAATCCCAGGTAGCCGACGATCGTGGTCATCACGATCTCTGCGTACCCGACCGGCGCCAGCCACGCCGCCGGAGCGTGGTCGAACGCCTTGATGATCAGGAAATGACCGGCGGCGGCCAGGACGCCCAGAAGCACCATGGCCGCCAGGTCGCCGGGCGACGGGGCGACCCACCACACGCCGACCAGGGCCGAGGTCGCCAGCGCGCCCACCACCGCCGTGTACGCCAGCGTCACGAGCGGCGGCGCGCTGCCGGCCAGCTTGCGCGTGACCAGCATGTACAGACCGTGCATCGTGCCCGCTCCCAGCGCCAGCAGCGCCGCCGGGCCGACCACCGCGGACCCGGGACGGACGATCGCCAGGACGCCCAAGAAGCCGATCCCGACGGCCAGCGACCGACGCCACCCGACCGGCTCGCCCAGGACCACCGTGGCGAGCAGCGTCACGACCAGGGGCGAGACGAAGAAGAGCGCCAGCGCATCGGCCAGCGGCATCGTACGGATCGCCGAGAAGAACAGGAACGTCGCCGCCAGCAGCAGCGTGCCGCGGAGCAGCTGCACGCCCAGCCGGCGCGGCCACAGCGCCCTGGCGCCGAACCGCGCCAGCACGAACGGCAGCATGGCCAGCAGATGGAACGTGTAGCGGGCCCAGACGACCTGCCCGACCGGATAGCGCGCCTGAAGATGCTTCGCCACGCCGTCCATGATCGGGAGCAGCACCATCGCCCCCAGCATCAGGGCGAAGCCGAGGGCCAGGCGCGTCTGCGGGACGTCGCCTGTCGCCGAGTCGCCGTCGCGCGAATCGTCGGCTCGGGGCGCATCGACCCGGGGCGCGTCGACCCGGGGCGCGTCGGGGTGCGGGCGGTCGCGGCGTGGCGCGGGCATGACGGCGAAGCGTAGCACGCGCGCCCGTCCTCTCCGGCGACGGCTCTGTCGGGCCGCCGCCCTCCTGGGTGTCGTCGGGGCTCCGACGCGTCGTGGCCGTTCAGGGCGCTACCCTGCGAACGAGCCGCCGTTCTTACTCGTCGACCGAAAGGCGCAGCGATGGGACAGGAGCGAAGCGAACGAGGCACCGTGACCTCCGTGCGAGGAGGCGTCGTGGACGTGCGCTTCGACGGGCAGGCTCCCCCGCTGCGGACGCTGCTCACCATCGGCGACGAAGATCCGATCCGGCTGGAGGTCCTCGAGCATCTGAGCGAACGCCGGGTCCGCTGCCTGGCCTCGACCGCGACCTCAGGCCTGGCGCGGGGCGACGCCGTGCACGACAGCGGCGGCAGCCTGCAGGTGCCGGTCGGACCGGAGCTGCTCGGTCGCGTCGTGAACGTGTTCGGCGAGCCGGTCGACGGTCGTGGTCCGATCGACGCCCGCCGGATGCGCTCGCTGCACGGCGAGGCGTTGCCGATCGAGCGCCTCTCGACCAAGACGGAGATCCTCGAGACCGGCATCAAGGCGATCGATCTGCTGGCCCCGCTGGAGCGCGGCGGCAAGGCCGGTCTGTTCGGCGGCGCCGGCGTCGGCAAGACGGTGCTGATCACGGAGCTGATCCACAACATGGCGGCACGGCACCGGGGCGTCAGCCTGTTCTGCGGCATCGGCGAGCGCTCCCGCGAGGCCGAGGAGCTGGTGCGAGACGTACGGGACGCCGGGGTCGCCGACGACTCGGTGCTGGTGTTCGGCCAGATGAACGAGCCTCCGGGCGCCCGCTTCCGCGTCGGGCACGCCGCGCTGTCGATGGCCGAGTGGTTCCGCGACGAGGCGGGCCGCGACGTGCTGCTGCTGATCGACAACATCTTCCGCTTCGTGCAGGCCGGCTCCGAGGTGTCGGGGCTGCTGGGCCGCCTGTCGTCGCGGATGGGCTACCAGCCCACGCTGGCGACGGAGCTCGCCGAGCTCGAGGAGCGCATCGCCAGCACCGACACGGCGGCCATCACCTCCGTCCAGGCGGTGTACGTCCCGGCCGACGACTTCACCGACCCGGCGGTCGTCCACACGTTCGGCCACCTCTCCACGTCGGTCGTGCTGTCGCGCGACCGGGCGGCGCAGGGGCTGTATCCGGCGATCGACCCGCTCCGCTCGACCTCGTCGCTGCTCTCGGCCGAGACCGTCGGCGAGCGCCACGACGGCATCGCGCGCCAGGTCCGACGCACGCTGGCCGTGTACGACGACCTGAAGGACATCATCGCGATGCTGGGCTTCGAGGAGCTCTCCGAGGACGACCAGCGCGTCGTCCGCCGCGCCCGCCGGCTCGAGCGCTACCTGACCCAGCCGTTCTACGTCACCGAGGCGTTCACCGGCCAGGAAGGCCGGTCGGTCACGCTACGGGACACGCTCGACGACTGCGAGCGGATCCTCTCCGACGAGCTCGCCGAGGTGCCCGAAGGCGACCTGTACATGATCGGCGCCTTGGACGATCTGGGCCGCTCCGAGGAGGCGGAGGCGTGAAGCTGCTCCTCACCGTCCCCTCGGGCGTGCTGGTGGACGCGCCTGCGACGAAGATCGTGGCGGAGTCCGAGGTGGGCTCGTTCTGCCTGCTTCCGCGTCACGCCGACGTGACCACGCTGTTGGTGCCGGGCCTCCTGAGCTGGATCTCCGAGGACGGCGAGGAGACGTTCGCCGCGGTGGATCACGGCGTGCTCGTCAAGGTCGGCGACGTCGTCCGCCTGGCATGCCAGCGGGCCATGATCGCCGGCGACCTGGGTCAGGCGGACGAGACGGTGCGCGAGCGGTTCGAGGTGCAGAGCGAGCGCGAGAAGCGGGCGCGCTCCGCGCTGTCGAGGCTCGAGGCCGACATCCTCCGGCGCCTGGGCGAGATGCGGAGCGGGTCGTGAGCGCTGCGGACGAGCGACCCGGGACTCCCGAGCGCCCCGAGCGCCCGTCCGAGGACGATCTGCTCGAGACGGTGCGGCGCAAGGAGGAGCGCAAGCGCCGCTCGCGCCGCGAGGGGCGCCACGGCCTGGCGTTCGGACTGGGGCTGTTCGGGCTGGTCGGCTGGTCGGTCGCGATCCCCACACTGTTGGGCATCGCGCTGGGCGTCTGGATCGACCGCCGGACGGGAGGGCCGTACTCTTGGACGCTGATGCTGCTGATCGCGGGCGTCGCGATCGGCTGCGTGAACGCCTGGTACTGGGTTCGAAAGGAGCTGGACCGTGACTGAGTGGATCGCCCCCACGTCGCTCGGGCTCGCAGCCGGCGCGCTTCTGGGCGTCCTGTTCGTCGTCGCCGTCCGCTGGACGACGCAGCGTGTGCTGGACGCGCCGCGTCCCGGCCGACTGCTGGCGATCAGCTCCCTGGTCCGCGTGGTGGTGGTCGCGGCGGCCTTCGTCGCGTCGGCGCGTCTCGGCCCGCTGGTGCTCGTGGGGACGTTCGCGGGGTTCCTGATCGCCCGCGGCGTCGCGCTGGCCGTCATGGCGCGACCCGGCGCCGCCGAGCGAGGCACGCCGTGAACCTCTCGCCCGACACGATCGTCTACGGCCAGCTCGGTCCGTTCCAGATCAACGCCACGCTGGTGTTCAGCTGGGTCTTGATGGCGCTGCTGGCGGGCGCCTCGTTCGTCGTCACCCGCCGGATCGAGCCCGGCGGCCGGATGGCGCCCGGCCAGAACGCCCTCGAGGCGCTGGTCGTGTTCGTCCTCGATCAGATCCGCGACGTGACGCAGCAGGATCCCGAGCCGTACCTGCCGTTCGTGGGGACGCTGTTCCTGTTCATCGTCACCTCGAACGTGCTGGGCGTCGTACCGGGGTTCGAGCCGCCGACCGGGTCGCTGACGACGACGGCCGCCCTGGCGATCTGCGTGTTCCTGGCGGTCCCCGCCTTCGGCATCGCTCGCGAGGGCCTGCTGGGCTACCTGCGCGGGTACCTGCAGCCCACGCCGTTCATGCTGCCGTTCACGATCCTGGGCGAGCTGTCGCGCACCTTGGCGCTGGCCGTTCGCCTGTTCGGGAACATCATGAGCGGCACGGTGATCGTCGCCATCCTGCTGTCGGTGGCGCCGCTGTTCTTCCCCGTCGTGATGCAGGCGTTCAACCTGCTGATCGGCGTGATCCAGGCCTACATCTTCGCGATCCTCGCGATCGTGTACATCGCGTCGGGCACCACCCGACAGGCGCAGAGAGACGCCCGGAACGGAGAAGGAGGATCCGAATGACCGACGCTTCCCTGATCGCGACCGCCTCGATCCTGATCGCCGGCTTCACGATGGCCATCGGCTCGATCGGTCCGGCGCTGGGCCAGGCACGCGCGCTGGCGCAGGCGCTGCAAAGCATCGCGCAGCAGCCCGACGAGGCGAACACCCTCACGCGCACGCTGTTCGTGGGCTTGGCCATGGTCGAGTCGACCGCGATCTACTGCTTCGTCGTGGCGCTCATCCTGATCTTCGCGAACCCGTTCTGGGACGCCGCCGCGGCGGGGTAGCCGGCCGTGACCTTCGACCCGTTCACGCTGATCGCGCAGATCGTCAACTTCGTGATCCTGTTGGCGCTGTTGCGGGTCTTCCTCTACCGCCCCGTCCAGCGCACCATGCAGGCGCGCGAGCGCCGCATCGCCCAGGAGCAGGCGTCGGCCGAGGAGGCGCGCCGCGAGGCCCGCGCCGAGGCGGAAGCGCTTCGCGACGAGCGCAACGAGCTCGAGCGGAAGCGCCGCGCGCGGCTCGAGGAGATCGAGGAGGAGGCCGACTCGTTGCGCGAGCGCCGCGTCGAGGAGATCGAGCAGGAAGCGCAGGAGGCCCGCGAGGCGCACGCCGACGCGCTCCGCCGCGACCTGCGCGAGGCGCGCGAGCGGCTTCGTAGGCGCAGCGCCGAGCTGCTCGTCGACGAGCTTCGCCGCGCCCTGTCCGAGCTGGCCGACGCGAGCTTGGAGCGGCAGGCGATGCGCGTGTTCCGCCAGCGCCTCGCGGACGTCGAGCCCGACACGCTGGGTGCGCTGCGCGGCCGGCTCGAGGGCTCGTCCGCCGTGATCGCGACGGCGTTCGAGCCGTCGGTCGAGGCGCGCGAGGAGGCGACCGCCGCCGTTCGGGAGGCGCTGGAGCGGGAGATCGACCCGAGCTTCGAGGTCGATCCCGACCTGCGCATGGGCGTCGCGCTCCGGATCGGCGGCCTGGAGGTCGGCTGGTCGGCGCAAGGCTGGGCCGACGAGCTGGAGGCGACGTTCGACGACGTCGTGCGGGAGGTGCGCGGCGACGGCGACGAGAAGGGGGACGGCAGCGAACAGGCGAGGGAGGCCGAACGTGAGCGCTGACCCCGTCGGCGCCGAGACCGAGGCGCGCGGCGACGAGCCCGGGCGCGTTCTGCTCGACGATCTCGACGCGCTCGAGGCGGCGCGGCACGAGGTCGGGCCCGGCCTCCGCGTCGACGAGCTCGGAACGGTCGAATCCGTCTCGGGCGGGATCGCGGACGTCCGCGGCCTGCCCGGCGCCCAGGTCGACGAGCGGCTCCGCTTCGCCGGAGGCGCGGTCGGCATCGCCAGCGACCTGCGCAGCGACACCGTCGGCGTCGTGCTCCTCGAGCGGGTCGAACGCGTCACGGCGGGTGCGCGCGTCAAGCGGACGCGACGGGTCGCCGACGTCCCGGTCGGGCCGGAGCTGCTGGGGCGCGTCGTCTCGCCGCTGGGCGAGCCGCGCGACGGCGGCGAGCCGCTCCGGGCCCAGAACCGCCTGCCGATCGAGCGTCCCGCGCCCCCGATCCTGGCGCGCGCGCCCGTCAAGACGCCGCTCCAGACGGGGATCAAGGCGATCGACGCGCTGTTCCCGATCGGCCGCGGGCAGCGCGAGCTGATCTTGGGCGACCGCCAGACGGGCAAGACCAGCGTCGCGCTGGCGAGCGTCCTGGCGCAACGCGGCAGCGGCGTCCGCTGCGTTTGGTGCAGCATCGGTCAGCGCGGGGCCGCGACCGCACGGCTGGTCGCGACGCTGCGGCGCAGCGGCGCGCTGGCGCACACGGCCGTCGTGGTGGCGTCGAGCGAGGACGCCCCCGGCCTGCGCTGGATCGCCCCGTTCGCGGCGATGAGCATCGCGGAGTCGCTGATGGAGGGGGGCGACGACGTCCTGATCGTGTTCGACGACCTCACCCAGCACGCCCGCTCGTACCGCGAGCTGTCGTTGCTCCTACGGCGGCCGCCGGGGCGCGAGGCGTACCCGGGCGACGTGTTCTACCTCCACGCACGGCTGCTGGAGCGCGCCACGCAGCTTCGCGCCGATCGCGGCGGCGGCTCGCTGACCGCGCTGCCGATCATCGAGACCCAGGAGCAGAACGTCTCGGCGTTCATCCCGACGAACCTGATCTCGATCACCGACGGGCAGCTACTGCTCTCGCCGCAGCTGGCGGCACGCGGGATCCTGCCCGCCGTGGACGTGGGGCGCTCGGTCTCGCGCGTGGGCGGCAAGGCCCAGCTGCCCGCCTACCGGACGGTGGCCGGGCCGTTGCGCCTGGCGTACACGCAGTTCGAGGAGCTCGAACGCTTCGCGCGCTTCGGCGCGGACGTCGACGAATCCACGCGTCGCACCCTCACCCGCGGGAGGCGCGTGCGCGCCGTGCTGCAGCAGGGGGCGCTCGAGACGATCGGCGTGTGCGAGCAGCTCGCGATCCTGCTCGCCACGGCCGAGGGGGTCCTGGACGACGTTCCCGAGTCCGCCGTGGCCGACGTCGAGCGCGACCTCCGGCAGCTGGTCCGGGACGAGCACCGCGACATCTGCGAACGCATCGAGCAGGGCGAGGCGCTCGCCGACGACGACCGCGAGACGCTCGTCACGCTGGCGCGCCGCGTCGCCGGCGAGCACGGCCGCGACGCCGACCAAGGTCGTGCCGCGGCGCACCGGGCCGAGGCCGCGCCGTGAGCCGGGTCGAGACGGTTCGCCGGCAGCTTCACGGCGCCGAGACGCTGCAGACGGTGGTCTCGACGATGAAGACCCTGGCGTCGGTGCGGATCGGGCAGTACCGGCACGCCGTGGAGGCGCTGGACGCTTCGGGCCGCACGATCGAGCTGGCGCTGCAGAGTCTGCTGCAGCTCTACCCGGAGCTTCTGGACGCCGACCGCGTCCCGGAGGGCGGACCGGTCGCGGCGGTGGTGTTCGGCTCGGACCGCGGCCTGTGCGGGCCGTTCGCCGAGCGCATCGCGCGCCACGCCGACGGGCTGCTGCGCGACCGCACCGCGCACAGCGGCCCGCCGACGTTGCTGGCCGTGGGTCGGCGCATGCTCGCCAAGCTCCAGGAGCTGGGCTGGCCGGTCCAGCGCAAGGTCGATCCCCCCGGCTCCCTGAGCGCGGTCGACGCCTCGGCCCGCGAGGTGCTGAGCGACCTGAACCGCTGGCGCGAAGAAGGGCGAGCCGAGCGCCTGTTCCTGATCCACGCCAGGCCCACCGGCGGGGCGTCGTACGAGGCGTACGCGCTGCAGCTCCTGCCGCTGGACCCGTCGTGGCTGCACACGATCCGGGATCGCGCGTGGCCGTCCCGTCGCCTCCCGAGCACCCTGGGCGAGGCCCGGCCGCTGCTGAGGGGGGTGATCCGGCAGCTCGTCGCGCACGCGTTGGTGCAGGCGTTCGCCGCGTCGCAAGCCAGCGAGAACGCCGCTCGCCTGGCCGCCATGGAGGCCGCGGAACGGAACGTCGAGGAGCGCATCGATCAGCTTCGGACCCGCTACCAGGCCGCCCGTCAGTCGTCGATCACCGCCGAGCTGCTCGACATCCAGGCCGCCTACGCGGCCTCCTCGGGGGGAGGCCCCCGGTAGCTCCCTGGGGGCGTGTCGTCGCCCCTCTTGCGCACTCGCGGGCAGGTCGGCTATGCTGCGGCGTTCCGAAGAAGTCGTAAGGCCTTTTCGTAACGGCGGGGGCAAGCATGCTCTCGTGACTCTCGCATGTGCTCGTGAACGCTCCCTCTGGGAACCGGCGGGCAAGTAAGGAAAGACAATGGCAACTGGAAACGTCAAGTGGTTCAGCAACGAAAAGGGCTACGGCTTCATCTCGCCGGACGACGGCGGCAACGATCTGTTCGTGCATTTCAGCGCGATTCAGGGCCAGGGCTACAAGAGCCTGGACGAGGGCGACAAGGTCGAGTTCGACGTCGGTCAGGGCCAGAAGGGCCCGCAGGCGCAGAACGTCTCGATCGTGGAAAAGGCGCCCGGCGGCGGTAGCTCCGGCCGCTACTGAGCTCCACCCCGTACGTACGCGAGCCCCGGCTTTCGCCGGGGCTCGTTCCTTTGGCCGCTCGCCGGCCGCACCCCCTCGCGTCGCGCAGCACGCCCCCCGGCCTGCCCGCCGTGACGTACGATGTTCCCGCTCGCTCGAAATTTTCAGTCAATGAGTGCGACTTGGCTGGACGTCGGCAAGCCAGGAAGGACTCACATGACATTCGATAGCTTCGGACTGGACGCTCGCGTACGCGCCGGCGTCGACGCCGCGGGGTACACCAACCCCACCCCCATTCAGCGCAAAGCGCTCCCCGACGCCGTCGCCGGCCGCGACGTGCTGGGCCTGGCCCAGACGGGCACCGGCAAGACGGCCGCCTTCGTGCTGCCGCTGCTCAACAAGCTGGTGCACGGCCCCCGCCGCCGCATCCGCGCGCTCGTGGTCGCACCGACCCGCGAGCTGGCCGAGCAGATCCACAACGAGATCCGCACGCTGGGCTCGAAGACGAACCTGCGCTCCGCGACCGTCTACGGCGGCGTCGGCAAGGCGCCCCAGCAGAAGGCGCTTCGCGGCGGCGCGGAGATCATCGTCGCCTGCCCGGGCCGGCTTCTCGATCATCTGCGCTCCGGCGACGGCGACCTGTCCGGCGTCGAGGTGCTCGTGCTCGACGAGGCGGACCACATGTTCGACATGGGGTTCCTCCCCGACGTGCGCAGGATCGTGCGGCAGGTGCCCGCGGACGCGCAGCGCCTGCTCTTCTCCGCGACCATGCCCAAGGAGCTCCGGCACCTGGCCGACGAGGTCCTGAACGACCCGTTCGTCGTCGAGATCGCCCGCACCGCACCGGCCGACACGGTCGAGCACGCGCTCTACCCCGTCGACGCGGATCACAAGACCCGCATGCTGAAGCACCTGCTGGACCGGAGCGAGGTGCGCTCGGCGCTGGTGTTCACCCGCACCAAGCATCGCGCCAAGCGGCTCGCGCAGCAGCTCGACCGCGAGGGCTTCCAGGTGGCGTCGCTGCAGGGGAACCTGTCGCAGGCCCGCCGCCAGAAGGCGCTCGACGGCTTCCGCGACGGCAGCTACGACGTGCTGATCGCGACCGACATCGCCGCGCGCGGCATCGACGTCACGCGCGTCTCGCACGTGATCAACTACGACGTGCCCGACACCGTCGAGGCGTACACGCACCGGCTCGGCCGCACCGGCCGCGCCGACCGCAGCGGCGACGCGGTGACGATGATCACGCGCGAGGACGGCAAGCAGGTCCGCGCCATCGAGGGCGCGCTGAAGATGCGCATCGAGCGGGTCAAGCTCGACGGCTACGGCGCGTTCGACGACGACGCGATGCGCAGCGTGCCCGCTCGTGGCGGCCGTGGCGGCAGCGGCGGCGGGCGCGGCGGCGGCAACCGGGGCGGCAACCGGGGCGGGAGCGGTCGTCCCGGCGGCCAGAGCCAGGGCGGCCGCGGCGGCGGTGGACGCCGGGGCGGCTCCGCTCCGCGCAGCGGCCAGAACCGCTCGACGAACAACGACTGACGACGACGTTCCGACCGGCTCGCGCCGTACCCTGAGGGGAGACGGCGCGAGCCGTTTCCTTGGCGTCCGCCGTTCTCGTAGGCCGAGCCGTCCTTGCACGGAAGGGAGTCGACCGTGAGCCGAGCCTTCGTCCGCGACGACGCCGACCAGGAACGCGTGCTGGTCCCGCAGCGGGCCCCGCTCCCGGCCGGCGTTCCGAACCTCGTCACGCCCAGCGGACTCGGGGCGCTGCAGCGCGAGCGGGACGAGCGCGTGCGCGAGCGCGAGGCGCTGACGGCCGACGCGGACGCGAGCGACCGGACGCGACGCCTGACGGTCGTGCGCGAGGTCCTCGAGCAGCTCGACGATCGCCTGGCCAGCGCACGCGTCGTCGCGCCCGCCGAGAAGGGCCAGGACGTCGCGACGCTCGGCGCCACCGTCACGGTCCGATTCGACGACGGCGAGACGTCCACCTTCCGCATCGTCGGCGTGGACGAGGCCGATCCGCTCGAGGGGCTGGTGGCGTTCACGGCGCCGATGGCGGCGGCCGTAGCGGACCGCCGCGTGGGCGACGAGATCCGAGCCCGCGTGGCCGGGCACGATCGGACCGGCACGCTCGATGCGGTCCGCTTCGGCGACTGAGCGGCGGCCCGCCTCGGCGGGTCGCCGAACGCGTTCCCTGCTCAGCGACGAGCCGCGGCCAGCGCGGAAGACAGGTGCCGCACGCGGCCGGCCGCGAGGCGCAGCAGCAGGTCCCGGAGGGCGATCGCGGCCTCGGGACGCTCCTCCGCCAACGCGCGCCACGACGCCCGGTCCATGCGGTACAGGCGCGACGGCTCGTCCGCCAGCAGATCGGCGGAGCGGGGAGCGGGATCGACGAAGCCCAGCTCGCCCAGCACCTGACCCGGAACGAGGCTCTCGAGGCGTATGCGCGAGCCGTCGTTCCGCTCCAGAACGGCGCTGACACGGCCCTCGGCCAGGATCCAGAAGCAGTCCGCCGGCTCGCCCTGACGCACCAGCGCCTCGCCGGCGTCCAGCCGCACCTCGTCGAACCACGGCCGCATCGATCGCCAGGTCGGCGCTCCCCCTGGGATCCCTGCGACGACGTCGTCGAAGGTCGGCCGGTCCGAAAGCAGGTCGGCCTCGGTCAGCAAGCCGTCCTCGCAGCGCTCCAGCGCCCGGTCCAGATCGGGCGCGAACGTCGCGTCCGCGCCCGCCTTGCGCAGCGTGCGCTGGAGGCGGGGGCCGCCGCCGGCCACGACCACCTCGGCGCCGACGCGACCGGCTGCGCGGGCGATCCGCATCACCGCGAAGGCGCCGGTGGCGTCGAACGTCGCGGCGTCCTGCACGTCCAGCACCACGTACCGCGGCAGCGGCTCGATCGCGAGCCGCTCCTTGGCGCGCGCCACGAGCCGGTCCGCCGTGCCGAAGAACACCGTTCCCCCCAGGTGGAACACGGCGGTCCGCTCGCCTTCGTCCCAGAGCCGGTCGCGCGCGGCCGCGGAGCGGGTGACCCGGCTGCGCAGATCCCGGCCGGAGCGTGCCGCGGCGACGACGTCCGTGCGGGCCGCCGCGACGACGAACATCGCCACGGTGACGACGAGTCCCACGGCGACCCCTTCGAGCAGCCCGAACACGGCGACGGTCACGACGATGACGATCACGACGACCATGTCGAGGAGCGACAGCCGTCGCCAGCCGGTCACCAGCCACTCGCTCAGGTAGGCGGCGCCCAGGTACACCAGCAGGCCGCCCAGCACCGGCAGAGGCACGATCCCGATCACGCGGGCGCCCAGCGCCAGCACGGCGATGGTGAGCAGCGGCGTGACCGCCGCGTCGATCCTCCGGCGCGTGCGCATCGCGGCCGCCAGCCGCGAGCCGGTCGGCGAGACCGTGGCGGTGAGTCCCGCGAAGGTCGCGCCCAGCAGGTTCGCGATCCCCGTCTCTCGCAGCTCCCGGCCGGCGTCGGCGTCGACGTCCCGGTCGAGCTCCAGGCCGCTCGTGAACAGCAGCGCCGTGAGGGCGGTGACCAGCGCCACGGTCGCGTACGCTGGCGCCTGCGCGATCACCACCCCCAGGTCCGCCTCCAGCCACCGCGCGACGGGCGGAAGACGCCAGAGCGCTCCTTCCGGAAGCGGCCCGAACAGCCAGCCGTCGTCGAACAGTCGCGTCAGCGAATAGCCGTTCAGGCGCGCGACGCCGAAGAACAGCGCGATCGCCGCGAGCAGGGTCAGGGGTACGACCAGCGGATGGCGCACGGCCTGGGCGAACACGAACAACCACACCCCGATCGCGATACCGGGAAGCCAGTGCAGCACGGCCTCGGGCGTGAACGGGCCGCCGGCGACGCCGCGCGACATCATCGCGATCGCGCTGTCGACCAGGACCCAGCCGCTGGCCGCCAGCACGCCGCCGACGACGGGATGCGGCAGGTACCGAACCAGGCGGGCCGCGCCGGTGAGGCCCAGGACGACGAGCACCAGGCCGGTCACGACCCCCGAGACGGCGACCACCGCCAGCACGGTGCCGTCGAGCGCTTCCGGGCGCACCACGCTCGCAGCGCCCGAGACCGCCACCACCGTCACGGCGACCGAGACGCTCTGGGCGCTGGCGTGGACGCCGGGAACGGACGACCGGAGCGCGATCCAGACCGACGCGATCGCGGTCCCGATCAGCGCCAGCGCCAGCCCGTCCGCGCGCAGCTCCGGACCGCCGACGGCGTACACCAGCGCGGCCAGCGACGCGATGCGGAACACCTGCATCAGGCCGGCGACGATGATGCCCGCCAGCGACACGAACCCGGCGCGTCCGGGGAGGACGCGCCTTCGGGCGGTGCCGACGGGCTTCGTGGCTGGCATGCACGCGAGTCTACCTTCCGTCGGCGTCCCCTCCGGAAGGGCCCTCTCGCAAAGTCAGCTCGGCAGGACGCCGCCAGCGGGACGCCACCGAGCAGGCGCGCTACGCGCCCAGGACCATCCCGAACATCAGCGGCGCCACGATGGAGGCGTCCGACTCGATCACGAACTTCGGCGTGTCGACGGCCAGCTTGCCCCAGGTGATCTTCTCGTTGGGCACCGCGCCCGAGTACGAGCCGTAGCTCGTCGTCGAGTCGCTGATCTGGCAGAAGTAGCCCCACATCGGCACGTCCGGACGCTTCAGGTCCTGATGCAGCATCGGAACGACGCAGATCGGAAAATCACCGGCGATGCCGCCGCCGATCTGGAAGAAGCCGACGCTGCTCTTCGCGGCGGTCCGGGCGTACCAGTCGGCCAGGAACGTCATGGACTCGATCCCCGTCCTCACGGTGTGCACGTTCGTGATCTCGCCCTCGATCACGTGCGCGGCGAACATGTTCCCCGTCGTCGAGTCCTCCCACCCCGGCACGACGATCGGCAGGTCCTTCTCGGCCGCCGCGACCAGCCAGGAGTCGGCGGGATCGATCTGGTAGTGCTCCTCGAGCGCTCCGCTACGGATGAGACGGTAGAGGAACTCGTGCGGGAAGTAACGTTCGCCGGCGGTGTCGGCGCTCGTCCACTCGGCGACCAGCGCCCGCTCCAGGCGGCGCATCGCCTCCTCCTCGGGGATGCAGGTGTCGGTCACGCGGTTCATGTGCCGCTCCAGCAGCGCCTGCTCGTCCTCGGCGGTGAGGTCGCGGTAGTTCGGGACGCGCTCGTAGAAGTCGTGCGCGATCAGGTTGAACACGTCCTCCTCGAGGTTCGCGCCCGTGCAGGAGATGATCTGAACCTGGTCGCGGCGGATCATCTCGGCCAGCGACAGTCCCAGCTCGGCGGTGCTCATCGCGCCCGCCAGCGTGATCATCATCGTGCCGCCGTCGTTCATGTGCCGCCGGTAGGCGTCGGCGGCGTCGACGAGCGTCGCGGCGTTGAAGTGTCGGAAATGGTGGCGCATGTATGCGCCGACGGGACCGTCCGCGCGTTCGGGTGCGTTCATGGTGGCCTCCCTCGCCGCCATGCTACGGCACCCGTGCGCGGCGGCGCGGCCCGCCGCGCCGCCGCGGTCCGGGGCGACGGGCCGCGCGGCGGTCGCTCAGCCCGCCTCGCTGGATTGCGCCCAGATGTTGATGCCGCTGTCGGTCGCGTAGCGATCGATGGTCGCGATCTCGTCGTCGCTGAAGTCCAGGCGGTCCAGGGCGGCGACGTTCTCGCGTACCTGGCGGACGCTGCTCGCCCCGATCAGGGCCGAGGTGACGCGCGGGTCGCGCAGGACCCAGGCGATCGCCATCTGAGCCAGCGTCTGGCCGCGATCCTGCGCCATCTCGTTCAGGGCGCGGACCTTGCTCAGCGTGTCCTCGTTCAGGAAGTCGCGCTTGAAGCTCTCGGAGTAGTTCACCCGCGCGTCCTCGGGAACGCCGCCCAGGTACTTCGAGGTCAGCAGGCCCTGCGCGAGGGGCGAGAACACGATCGATCCGACGCCCAGCTCGCCCAGCGCGTCGAGCAGCTCGACCTCGATCCAGCGGTTCAGCATCGAGTACGACGGCTGGTGGATCAGGAGCGGTACGCCCATCTCGCGCAGCAGCGCCTCCGCCTCGCGCGTCTTGGCGGCGGAGTACGACGACACGCCGGCGTAGAGCGCCTTGCCGGCGTGGACGGCGCTGGCCAGCGCGCCCATCGTCTCCTCGAGCGGCGTCTCGGGGTCGAAGCGGTGGGAATAGAAGATGTCGACGTACTCGAGGCCCATCCGCTCCAGGCTCTGGTCCAGGCTCGAGAGGAGGTACTTGCGCGAGCCCCACTCGCCGTACGGCCCGTCCCACATCCGGTAGCCGGCTTTGGTGGACACGATCAGCTCGTCGCGGTACGGCGCCAGGTCGCGCCGCACGATCTCGCCGAAGTTCGCCTCGGCCGATCCGGGCGGTGGCCCGTAGTTGTTCGCGAGGTCGATGTGGGTGACGCCCAGGTCGAACGCGGTCAGGACGCGCTCACGCACGCTGTCGAACGGCGTGTCGTGGCCGAACGTCTGCCACAGCCCCAGCGAGACGGCGGGCAGCTTCAGGCCGGCGCGGCCCGTGCGGCGATACGTCATGGCGTCGTAGCGGGTGTCTGCAGCTTGGTGGGTCATGGCCCCAGCGTAGCGCCCCGATGGAGCCGAGCGTGGCCGGTCGCGACGCTGGGTCGCGACCGGCCGTCGGGCTCACGTCGCACGGGACGCTCGAATCCCGTCGCCGGCTCAGACCGGTTCCGCCTCGGCCTCCTCCAGCTCGCCCAGCCGGCGGACGACGTCGATCACGCTGTCGGGGTTCAGCGAGATCGAGTCGATCCCGCATTCGACCAGGAACTCCGCGAAGTCGGGGTGATCGGAGGGCGCCTGCCCGCAGATGCCCACCGACGTGCCTTCCGCGTGCGCGTCGTCGATCAGCGAGGCGATGGAGCGCTTGACCGCCTCGTCGCGCTCGTCGAACAGGCCCGAGAGCAGCTCCGAGTCGCGGTCCACGCCCAGCACCAGCTGCGTCAGGTCGTTCGTGCCGATCGAGAAGCCGTCGAACCGCTGCGCGAACTCGCGCGCCAACACGATGTTGGACGGAATCTCCGCCATCACGTAGACCTTCAGGTCGTTCTCGCCACGGCTCAAGCCGTTCTCGGCCATCACCTCGAGAACGCGGTCGGCCTCGTCCAGCGTGCGGCAGAACGGGATCATGACGACGACGTTGTCCAAGCCCATCGCGTCACGGACGTGCTTGATCGCGCGGCACTCCAGCGCGAAGCCGGCCGCGTAGCGATCGCTGTAGTAGCGCGACGCGCCGCGGAAGCCCAGCATCGGGTTGGCCTCGTCCGGCTCGAACGCCTTCCCGCCGATCAGATCGGCGTACTCGTTCGTCTTGAAGTCGCTCATGCGGACGATCACCGGCTCGGGCCACTGCGACGCGGCGATCTTGCCGATGCCCAGCGCGAGGTTGTCGACGAAGTACTGGGGCTTGTCGTCGTAGCCGCGGGTCAGCTCGGCGATGCGGCGCTTGGCCTTGCGGTCCTCGAGCTCGTCGAACGTGACCAGCGCCATGGGGTGCACCTTGATGGCGTTGTTGATGATGAACTCCATGCGCGCGAGGCCGATCCCCTTGCACGGCAGGCGCCACCACCGCATCGCGGCGGTCGGATCGGCGATGTTCATCATCACCCGCGTCGTGGGCTCCTTCAGCCCCGACAGGTCCATCTCGGTCTCCTCGTACTCGAGCTCGCCCTCGTACACGTAGCCGTGTTCGCCCTCGGCGCAGGAGACCGTGACCTGCTGGCCGTCCTTGAGAATCTGCGTCGCGTTGCCGGTCCCGGCAAGGGCCGGAATGCCCAGCTCGCGGCTGACGATCGCGGCGTGACAGGTGCGTCCGCCGTGATCGGTGACGATCGCCGCGGCGCGTTTCATGATCGGCACCCAGTCGGGGTCGGTCATGCCGGTGACGAGGATCGAGCCGTCCTCGAACCGTCCGATCTCGTCGGCGCCCTTGATCACCTGGACCGGCCCGGTCACGATCGCCTCGCCGATCGCGAGGCCCTCGACCAGCGGCTCGCCGCCGCTCTCGAGCAGCTTGTAGCGCTTCATCGCGGCCGCCTCGCGCTGCGACTGGACCGTCTCGGGGCGCGCTTGGACGATGAACAGCTGATCGGTCTGGCCGTCCTTGGCCCACTCGAGGTCCATCGGCATCCCGTAATGCTGCTCGATCCGCTGGGCCCAGCGGGCCAGCTGTACGATCTCGTCGTCGCGCAGCACGATCGACTGGCGCTCCTTGCGGGTCGTGTCCTGGGTCTTCGTCGCCGCGGTGCCACCGGTGGTGTAGACCATCTTCTGCTCTTTGGAGCCGATGTGCTTGCCGACGATCGGCACGAAGTCGTCGCGGCCGAGCAGCGGCTTGAACACCGAGTACTCGTCGGGGTCGACGGTGCCTTGCACGACGGTCTCGCCAAGCCCCCAGGCCGCGTTGATCAGCACCATGTCCTTGAAGCCGGTCTCGGTATCGATCGTGAACATCACGCCCGACGACGCGAGGTCGCTGCGCACCATCTTCTGCACGCCGATCGAGAGGGCGACCTCCATGTGCTCGAAGCCCTGGTTCTCGCGGTAGCTGATCGCGCGGTCGGTGAACAGCGAGGCGTAGCAGCGGCGGCAGGCGTCCAGCAGCTGCTTCTCGCCGTGGACGTTCAGGAACGTCTCCTGCTGGCCGGCGAAGCTGGCGGTCGGCAGGTCCTCCGCCGTCGCGCTGCTCCTGACGGCGACGTCGACGTGCTCGGTCTCGTGACGCTCGGAGAGCGCCTGGTAGGCCTCCCGGATCGCGTCTCTCAGGTCGCCTGGAAACTCGGCGTGGAGGAACGCCCTGCGGATCTCCCCCCCGACGTCGTCGAGCGTCGCGTCGCCCGACCGCAGCGCCGCGATCCGCTCGGTGAGCTCGCCCCGCAGGTCGTTCGCGTCGACGAAGCGCCAGTACGCCTCCGCGGTGGTCGCGAAGCCGCCCGGAACCCGGACGCCCTCCTCGGCGAGCGCCTGGATCATCTCCCCCAGCGAGGCGTTCTTGCCTCCGACGGACGGAACGTCGTCCTTGTCCAGATCCTCGAACCAACGTACGAACGCTGACGCCATATCGGACCTCCTGGTCCTGCGAGAGGCTGGACCGGCGTCAGGCGGGCAGGGTCGAAGGCGACACCGCGAGCGGCGCCGGTTCCTTACGTCCGAGTACAGCACACGGAGCGGTCGCGTGCGAGGGGCATCCGTACTCGGAACTCCGAACCGGCGCTCGGGATTCGGGACATCTCACTCTGTCGGGCGTCGGTAGCCCCCCCTACCCTCGCCGCATGCACAATTCGGCACAAGGAGCGCTCGAGCGCATCCTCGAGAGCGAGCGTCAGGCGCGCAGGCGCGTCGAAGAGGCGGAGGAGCAGGCCCAGGCGACACTCGACGAAGCGCGCCGGCAGGCCCGCGACACGGTCGACGCCGCCCGCGCCGAGGCCGAGGCGGAGGCGGAGCAGCTGCGTGCCGACGCCGTCTCCGAGTCCGAGCGCCGCGTCGAGGAGGCCGAGCGCGAGCTGCAGGCCGAGCTCGACGCGGCCGACGCCGCCGCCGACGCCCGCATCGACGACGCCGCACGGCGGGTCGTCGCCTGGGTCGTCAGGGAACCGGACGTCTGACGTGCTCGCTGCCGTCGGCTACGCCTCGGTTCAGGCCCAGGTACGCGCACGCCGATCGCGGCTGCTCTCCGACGACGAATGGCACCGACTGTTCGACGCTCGCGGGCTGGACCGCGCCCGCGAGGTGCTGGCGGGCACGCGCTACCCGCAGGTCGCGAGCGACGTGGGGCGGGCCGAGCGCACGTTGAAGCGCCGCGTCCACCGAGAGACCGTGTCGCTGGCAGAGCGCGTTCCCACGACGGCCGCCGACACGCTCCGCTGGTACGCCAGCCGCTACGACGTGCAGGACATCAAGCTTCTGGTGCGTGCACTGCACTACGGCCGTCCGCTGGACCAGGCCCGGGAAGACATGACGGTCCACGGTCTGGACGGCCCCGAGTCGGCCGCCTGGACGCGGGCCCGATCGCTGCGCGCCCTGCTCCAGGAGCTCGAGGGAACGCCGTACGGCCGAGCGCTCGCGAACGCCTGGGAGCGCTACCAGGCCGAGAATCGGCCGTTCTACCTCGAGGTCGCGCTGGACCTGGCGTTCGGCCGCGGCCTCGTGAAGCGGATCGAGGCGCTGAGCGGCGGCGACGCGCGCGACGCCGAGTGGCTGCTCGGTCGCTGGCTGGCGCGCACGAACCTGCTGTCCGCCGTCCGCTACCGCGCGCTGGCCGGGATCCGCCCCGAAGAGGTCGTGAACTTCTGCCTGCACCGTGACTTCGGCGACGGCCTGGCGATGGTCCAGCGCGTCGCCTCCGGCACTTCGGTGCGCGACGAGGCTGCCGCCCTGGGCGTCGAGCTGTCCGCCGAGGGCGACGAGCGCGACGCGGTCCTGGAGCTCGAGCGCCGCACCGAGACGCTGCGCCGCGACGCCGCCCGGCGTCGCTTCGCCAGGATGCCGTTCGGCCTCGGCCTGGTGCTCGCGTACCTGATCCTGCTCGAAGCCGAGGTACGCGACCTGATCCGCCTGCTCGAAGCGAAGGCGCAGGACGTGAGCGACGACGACCTGAGATCGCACATTCCCCGGGAGGTCACGTGACATGTGGGTGCCCGAACGACTCGTCGAGCTGAGCCTGTTCGTGAGCGAGCGCGACCTCGAGCCGGTCACGGCGACGATCATGCGCGAGCGCGTGCTGCACGTCGGCACGCAGGAGAGCGAGCGTTGGTCGCCCGCGCCCAAGTGGGCCGAGCTGGCGGAGACGTACCGCGAGCTGGGAGCCCGGCTCGAGGACGTGCGCGAGGCGCTCGACGTGAGCGAGGCCGACCTCCCGACGGGCGATCTCCAGCCGCGTCCCGAAGGCGACCGACCGGACGTCGAGAGCGACGTGCTGCGGCTCGAGACCCGCGTCGGCGGCTGGCAGGACGAGCGCGACACGGCCCTCGGGGAGCTGCGCGAGCTCGAGGCGGCCGAGCGTCAGCTCGAGCTGCTCGAAGCGCTCGACGCCCCCGTCGAGAAGCTCCGGAACCTCCGGCATCACCACCTCACGATCGGCTCGCTGCCCGCCGAGAACGTGGACCGCGTCGCGGCCGCGCTGTTCCAGGTTGCGTTCGTGCTGATCCCGTTGGACCGGAGCGGCGAGCGTGCACTGGTGGCCGTCGCGACGGCGCGCGAGGACGGACACGTGCTCGATCGGGCGCTGTCGAGCGCCTTCTTCGAGCCCGTCGGTCTGCCGCACCAGGTGCGCGGGCCACCCGACGAGGCGCTCGAGACGGTCCGTAGCGAGCTGCGCGACGTCCGCGAACGCATCGGCGAGCTCGCGGCCACGGGTCGGGAGCTCGCCACGGAGGTCGGTCCCGTTCTGCGCGAGACCCTGGCGCGCGTCCGGCTCGACCTGGAGCTGTGCGAGGCGATGCGCCACTTCCCCTACCGCGACGAGGTGTACGTGATCGGCGGCTGGATGCCGGCCCGCCGCGTCGACGAGCTCGAGAGCCGCCTTCGCGACGTCGCCGAGAACCAGCTGGTGGTCGAGACGCTGCCGCCCGCCTCCGGTCGACCGTCGGTGCCCAGCCTGGTACGCAATCCCCGCTGGCTGAAGCCGTTCGAGCCGCTGGTGAGCACGTTCGGCGTGGCGGGGTACGACGAGCTGAACCCGACCCTCGTCGCCACGGTCGCGTTCCTGTTCATGTACGGCATGATGTTCGGCGATCTCGGGCACGGCCTGCTGTTGGCCCTGCTCGGCCTGGCACTGCGCCGCGTGACGTCGTTCGGAACGGTGGTCGTGGCCGCGGGCGCCACCTCGATGGTGTTCGGCGCCCTCTACGGCGTCGCGTTCGGTGCGGAGGCGTTCCACGCGCTCTGGCTCCAGCCGCTCCACGACATCTTCCCCCTGCTGATCGCCGCCGTCGTGGCGGGCGTCGTGATCCTGAACCTCGGCTTCGTGCTGAACCTCGTCTCGGCCTGGCGCACGCGCGACGCGGCGCGGTTCTGGCTGGACAAGAGCGGCGTGCTGGGCGTGGCGCTCTACTGGGCGCTGCTGGGCGGCGGGCTGGCGGTGTTCGCCGGCCTGGTCCCCACCGGGGCATGGCTGCTGGCGGTCGCGCTCCTAGCCGCCGCGATGTGGTTCCGCGAGCCGCTGGCCGAGCGGATGAAGGGCGCGAAGCCCAACGTGGGCGCCCATGCGGTGACCGGCTTCTTCGAGCTGTTCGAGGCCGTGATCGCCTACCTCTCCAACACCCTGTCGTTCGTCCGCCTGGGAGCGTTCGCCGTCGCGCACGAAGGCTTGTCGCAGATGGTTCTGCAGTACTCGGGCGGCCAGACGGGCTGGCTGGTGTTCCTGCTGGGGACCACGCTGATCGTCGGGTTCGAAGGCCTGATCGTCGGGATCCAGGCGTTGCGCCTCTCCTACTACGAGTTCTTCGGCCGCTTCTTCCAGGGGAGGGGCATCCCCTTCCGACCGCTCTCGTTCGCAGGAGGTACCGATGCTTAGGCTCCCCGTTCGCCCCGCACGCGCCAAACGGCTGGCGCTCGCCCTCACGTCGTGGTTCGTCTTCGCCGGGGGGCTGGCCGTGGCGCAGGAGGCTGCCGGGCCTGCCTCGGGCGCTCCGCTGGCCGCGGCCATCTCGACCGGCCTGGCCGCCATCGGCGCCGGCATCGCGGTCGGAATCGCGGGCGCGGCCGCGATCGGAGCGATCGCGGAGAAGCCCGAGCTGCTGGGCCGCACCCTGATCTTCGTCGGCCTGGCGGAAGGGATCGTCATCTACGGGCTGATCATCTCGTTCATCATCCTGGGCGGCTGATGAGTCGCGGACGGATCGTCGCGGTCGGCCCGCCCGACACCGTGCTGGGACTTGGGCTGCTCGGGATCGACGGGACCGAGGTCTCGACCGCCAGGGAAGCCGCCGCGGCCCTGGACCGGGCGCTACGCACGCCAGGGGTGTGCATGGTGCTGCTGAGCCAGGCGTGGAGCGGCCCGCTGCACGACCGCCTCGAGCGTGCCGCGCTCGAGGACACGGGACCGCTGGTGGTCGAGATTCCCGATCCCGACGGCGAGGACACGCACACGCCGCTCAGCGAACGGGTCGAAGACGTGCTGGGCGTACGGTTGGAGAGGTGACGCGGTGATCGGGCTTCGTGGCGATCTCGACGAGCTCGTCGCCCAGGTCCGGCGGCGCGCCGAACAGCGCGCGCTGGGACTCGAGGCGTCCACCGAAGCGAACGCCGAGGAGATCCTCGAGGAGGCCGCCGAGCGCGCCGAGGCGGTCCGGGCGATGATCCAGGAAGAGGGCCGGCAGGCCGCCGAGGAGGCGTGCCGGCAGTGCCTGGCGGTCGCCGACCTGGAGCGACGGCGCCGCCGGCTCGAAGCCCGCGAGGCGCGGCTGAGCCGTGTCTGGGCAGCGGCACGCGACCGTCTCCTGGAGCTCGCCGAGGACGGAATCGATCCGGGCACGCTGGCGCGTCTCGCGCGCCATGCCGCTGGCGAGCTGGGCGCCGACGAGGTCGTCGTGCGCCTCGACGACGCCAGCCTGGAGGGCGTCACCGAGGAGGACGTCGCCGGCTGGGCCGACCAGGACGGCCCCACGCTGCGGCTCGATCGCGAGCCGCTGCCCCGCCGTCACGGCGTCGTGGCGCAGGCCGGACGCGCCAGCGTCGACGCCACCTTCGAGGGGCGCCTCGAGCAGGCCCGCGAGCGCCTGCGCGCAGAGATCGACGCGCTGCTGACCGACGCGGAGCCGACAGGCGACGGAGACGACGGATCATGAGCGTGGTCGGAACGCTGCAGCAGATCACCGGACCGATCGCCCGCATGCGCCTCACCGGCACCGTGGGGGTCCTCGAACACGTCCTGGTCGGGCACGATCGCCTGGCGGCCGAGGTGATCTCGATCGATCACGATCGCGCCACCGTCCAGATCTACGAGGAGACGACCGGGCTCCGGCCGGGCGAGCCGGTCGAGGGCACGGGACGCCCGCTGTCGGTCCTGCTGGCGCCCGGACTGATCGGTCAGACGTTCGACGGGATCCAGCGTCCCCTCGAGGTGGTCCGCGACGCCCAGGGCATCTACCTGAAACGCGGCGCCGCGGAAGGGCTCCCCGAGCGTAGCTGGGCGTTCACCCCCGTCGTGGAGGTGGGCGACCGCGTGTCGGGCGGGGCGGTCCTGGGAACGGTGCCCGAGACGCCGCTGGTGACGCACCGCGTCCTGGTGCCGCCCGCGCTCTCGGGCGAGGTCGAGGAGATCGCTGGGGAGGGCGAGCTGGGCGCAGACGACACGGTGGCCCGGGTGCGCGACGACGAGGGCGAGGTGCACGCGATCGGCCTCCAGCAACGGTGGCCCGTCCGCCAGCCTCGGCCGTTCGCGGAGCGGCGCGAGCCGGACAGGCCGATGATCACGGGCCAGCGCGTGCTGGACACCTTCTTCCCCGTCGCACGCGGTGGAAGCGCGGCGCTTCCGGGCCCGTTCGGGGCCGGCAAGACCGTGCTGCAGCACTCGCTCGCGAAGTGGTCGGACGCCCAGGTGATCGTGTACGTGGGCTGCGGCGAGCGCGGCAACGAGATGGCGCAGGTGCTCCAGGAGTTCCCCGAGCTGGTCGACCCACGAAGCGGCCGTCCGCTGATGGACCGCACGATCCTCGTCGCGAACACGTCGAACATGCCGGTCGCGGCCCGCGAGGCGAGCGTCTACACCGGCATCACGCTGGCCGAGTACTACCGCGACCAGGGCTACCACGTGGCGTTGATGGCGGACTCGACCTCGCGCTGGGCGGAGGCGCTGCGCGAGATCGCCGGACGTCTCGAGGAGATGCCGGCCGAGGAGGGCTATCCGGCCTACCTGCCCTCTCGCCTCGCCGCGTTCTACGAGCGTGCCGGGACCGTGGACACCCTCGCCGGCGAAGAGGGGTCGGTCACCGTCATCGGCGCCGTCAGCCCGCCCGGAGGCGACTTCACCGAGCCCGTGACGCAGCACACGCAACGATTCACCCGGGCGTTCTGGGCGCTGGACCGCGACCTGGCCAGCGCGCGGCACTACCCGGCGGTCAGCTGGAAGGGCAGCTACAGCTTCTACGAGGACGCGGTCGCGGACTGGTGGCGCGACAGCACCGAGTACGACTGGCAGGATCTGCGCCGCCGCGCAGGCGACGTGCTCGAGGAGGACGCCCGCTTGGAGCAGATGGTGCGGCTCGTGGGCGTCGACGCCCTTCCCGACCGCCAGCGCTGGGTGATCGAGGTCGCCGCGCTGCTCAAGGAGGGCGTGCTCCGTCAGAACGCCCTGCACGAGATCGACGCGTTCTGCGAGCCGGCGAAGCAGGTCCGGCTGCTGGCCCTGTTCGTCGAGCTCCACGACGCGGGGCTCGAGGCGGTCGAGGCGGGCGTATCCCTGCTTCGTCTGCGCGAGAGCCTGGACCGCGCTACCCTCACCCGCCTGAAGGAGACGGTCCCGAACGACGAGGTCGGGCGGATCGACGAGGTCTGGAGCGACACCCTCAGGACGCTGGCCAAGCTCCGCAAGGAGGCCGAGCGCGACGAGGGGGTGCCGGCATGATCGACGTCGCACGGGCCGACCGCATCAACGGGCCGCTGCTGGTGATCGAAGGCTTCTCCGGGGCCGGCTACGGCGAGCTGGTCGAGGTGACCTCGCCTTCGGGAACGCACCTCGGCCAGGTGCTCTCCGCCGGGGTCGACGCCGCGATCGTCGAGCTGTGGGGCGACACGACCGGACTGCACGCCGACGACCTGAGCGTCCGCTTTCGCGGCGAGACGCTTCGCCTGGGCGTGTCCCGCGAAATGCTGGGGCGCGTGTTCGACGGTCTGGGCCAGCCCCGCGACGGCCTTCCCGCACCGGTCGCCGAGGCGACGCTGGACGTGCACGGCGCGCCGCTCAACCCCGCCGCCCGCGACTATCCGCAGGACGTGATCGTGACGGGCATCTCCGCGGTGGACGGGCTGAACACCCTGGTCCGCGGACAGAAGCTGCCGATCTTCTCCGGCGCCGGCCTGCCGCACGACCAGCTCGCCTCCCAGATCGCGCTCCAGGCGCGGCTGTCGGACGAGAGCGAGGCGTTCGCCGTCGTGTTCGTCGCCCTCGGCGTGTCGCACGACACCGCCGCGTACTTCCGCGAGCGCTTCTCGAGCTCGGGCCTGCTGGGCCGCACCGCGCTGTTCCTGAACCTCGCGGACGATCCTCCGATGGAGCGCATCGTCACGCCGCGCGCGGCGCTGACCCTGGCGGAGTTCCTGGCGTTCGAGAAGGGCATGCACGTGCTGGCCCTGATGACGGACATGACGAACTACGCCGAGGCGCTGCGCGAGCTGTCCGCCCGCAAGAACGAGGTGCCCGGCCGCAAGGGCTACCCCGGCTACCTGTACACCGACCTGGCGAGCCTGTACGAACGCTGCGGCCGCGCCCGCGGACGGAGCGGCTCGCTGACGCAGATCCCGGTGCTGGGC
>Ga0209936_1000285_pt1 | contig 32247 bp, 25 predicted proteins | sample SalPonR1_A_D1_MG_FD_185694 | JGI IMG/M metagenome (GOLD analysis project Ga0209936, IMG submission 185694) | Salt pond soil microbial communities from South San Francisco under conditions of wetland restoration - Salt Pond MetaG R1_A_D1_MG... ...
GCTGCACGGCGCGTCCAGCAGCACGTACGGGGCGGGCTCCACACCGGGGGGAGGCTCGCGAAGGTCGGCGACGCGGTGCACGACCTCGAGGCCCAGGCGTGCCAGGTTGGCGCGCGCCTGATCGACCTTCGCCGCCGACAGCTCGACGGCCTCGACCTCCGCGCCACGCGCGGCGAGATCGGCGGCCTTGACGCCGCGTCCGCTGCACAGGTCCAGCACCCGCTCGCCGCTGCCGGCGCGCAGGGTCGCGGCGACGAGGAACGACGCGGGGTTCTGCGGCTGCACGCGTCCCTCGCGGAACGCCGCGAGGTCTCCCAGACGGCGGGAGGGGCGGACCCGAAGCGTTCCGTCCACGGGGCCGTCCTCGACCTCGCACCCCTCGGCCTCGAGCGAGGCGCGCGCATCCGGAGCGAACGCGACGAGCCAGAGCGGTGAAGGCGTGCGCATCGCGTCGGAGGCGGCCTCGGCGTCTTCGCCCAGGGCCGACGCCAGTCGCTCCCACAGCCACGCCGGAAGCGACGCGCGCGTCGCGGGAGACGGGTTTTCGGGGACCTCGACGCGCCGCAGGACGGCGTTGACCAGTCCGGCGAGTCGGGGGTGCCGCCTGCGCACGATGCCGACCCAGGCGTCGACCGCGGCGTGCGGCGGCGTTCCGCGGATCAGCTTCTCGTAGGCGCCGAGACGCAGCGCCTCCACGACGTCGCTAGGAAGGCCCCCCGGATTCCGGAGCCGGGGCGCCAGGGCCGCGTCCAGCCAGATGCGCCAGCGCACGGCCCCGTAGACGAGGTCGGTGATCAGCGAGCGATCGCGGGGCGACACGCTCGAGCGGTCCAGCGCCCGCCCGAGCTCACGCGAGAGCAACGCTCCGCTGCTGGCGCGGAGCGTCGTCTCGAGCGCGATCTCGCGCGCGCCCTCGGGAGCGGCCGGGGCGGGCGTCACGCGGCGTTCCGTCGTGCGCGCGGGCGCCGCGGCATCCTACTCGCGGGCGGCCATCAGGAAGTACAGGAGGTACATCACGCTGCCCGCCGCCGCTGCGACGTAGGTCAGCGCCGCGGCGTTGAGCACGCTTCGGGCGCCGCCGGCGTCGTTCTGGGTGACGATGCCCATGTCGCGCAGCTCGGCGTGCGCACGCCGCGAGGCGTCGAACTCGATCGGGAGCGTGACGAGCTGGAACAGCACCGCCGCGCCGAAGAGGACGATGCCGACCTGCGCCAAGCCGGTCATGCCGAGCATCAGGCCGAAGATCGCGAGGTACGGACCGAACCGTCCACCGATGCTCGCGACCGGCATCAGCGCGCTCCGCCACTGCAGCGGCGCGTACGCCTTCGCATGCTGAAGGGCGTGGCCGACCTCGTGCGCGGCCACCGCCATGCCGGCCACGCTGGCGGAGCCGTAGATCGGCTCGGACAGACGAACCGTCTTCTTGGTGGGGTCGTAATGATCGCTGAGCTGCCCACGGACCGACTCGACCTCGACCTCCTGCTCGAGGCCGTGCTTGCGCAGGATCGCGCGTGCGACCTCGCGCCCGGTAAGGCCCGAGGTGTTGGGGCGCTGACTCCAGGTGCCGAAGGTGGACCTGAGGTACCACTGGGCGCCCAGCGTCATGACCATCATCAGGATAAAGATCGCGAACATGATGTCTTCGTCGTCCTCCTCGTGCGCGGGCGCGCCGTCAGGCGCGCCCGGGGGGTGCGGTCTCGTCTCGGATCGTCAGCGTACCGGGCGGAGCCCGTGCGAAATCGTGTTCAGGCTACCCAGGTTCGTTCGGACGGTGCGCGGCGTCGTCGCCTAGCGGAATCGCGGTGGCGTGGAAGCGGAGCGCGGTGCGTTCCTGGTCGTGCAGCTCCAGCGTCACGAACGACGGGACGGCCCACAGGTCCAGCCCGTCGTCGTGCACGTAGCCCCGTGCGATCGCGAGCGCCTTGACCGCCTGGTTCACGGCCTGCGGCCCGATCGCCTGGAGCTCGACCACGCCTTCGCTACGGAGGAGGGCGGCGATCGCGCCAGCGACGGCGTTGGGGCGCGAGGTGCCGGAGACGCGGAGCACTTCGATGGCGACCACCTCCATCGGATGGCGGTGCGGCGTAGCGGAGGTCGGCGTTCCGTCCGGGCCACGGGCGATGCCGCCACGGGCGTGGCCGACGAGCCGCGGCGCGAGCGCCATTCGTTGACACTCACCCTAGCACCCCGTATACTCCGCCCCAGTGAGCGAAGCGGCAGCCAACCCGATCCAGCGGACCCTCGGCCTCGGCCGGGTCGTAGTCCTACGGTCGAGGGGTGGCGCCGCGTAGTCGTTTCACGACGCTAGAGTGGCCCGCACCCCGCCGAAGACCCATTCGGCGGGGTGCGTTCGTTTTGACTCAGGGGTCCACGGAGGAAGCCATGAATGGTGCGGAAGTCCTGATTCGTGCGCTCGAACGCCAAGGGGTCGAAGTCATCTTCGGCCACCCCGGCGGAGCGATCATGCCCGTCTACGACGCCCTCTACGATGCCGACGTACGGCACGTGCTGGTGCGTCACGAGCAGGCGGGGGCGCACGCGGCGGACGCGTACTATCGCGCCTCCGGCCGGCCCGGCGTGGTGTTCGCCACCAGCGGCCCCGGAGCGACGAACCTGGTCACCGGCCTGGCCACAGCGATGATGGACTCCAGCGCCGTCGTCGCGATCACCGGCAACGTTCCCACCTCGCTGATCGGCACCGACGCCTTCCAGGAGGCGGACGTGTACGGCATCACCGGGCCGATCACGAAGCACAACTACCTCGTCAAGAACGTCCAGGACCTGCCGCGCGTCGTCGCCGAGGCGTTCCACATCGCCACCACCGGACGTCCCGGCCCGGTGCTGATCGACATCCCCAAAGACGTCCAGCAGGCTGCGTTCGACGGGGACGAGCAGGCGTTCGACGTCGAGATCGACCTTCCCGGCTACCGGCCGACCGTGATCGGCCACGCCGGGCAGATCCGCAAGGCGGCCGACGCCATCAAGGCCGCCAAGCGCCCCGTGATGATGGTCGGCGGCGGCGGACAGATGGCCTCGGACGAGGTGATGGCGTTCGCGAAGCGCACCGGCATCCCCGTCATCACGACGCTGATGGGCATCGGGGCGTACCCGGCCGGCGCGCCGCAGTCGCTGGGCATGCCCGGCATGCACGGCACGGTCACCTCGAACCGTGCGATCACGCACTGCGACCTGATCATCGGGGCCGGCGTGAGGTTCGACGACCGCGTGACCGGCAAGATCAGCCGCTTCGCTCCCAACGCCACGGTCGTGCACATCGACATCGACCCGGCCGAGATCAGCAAGCTCGTCCACGCCCACGTGCCCGTCGTCGGCGACCTGCGCGACGTCCTCCCGCGCCTGGGCGAGGCGCTGGACACCCTGGACCTCGGCGACTGGTGGTCGCAGCTGAACGAGTGGAAGGGCCGCTACCCCGAGCGCTACAAGACGGACAAGCCGCTCGTCAGTCAAGAGGTGATCGAGCTCCTGCGCGAGCACACCGACGGGAACTGCGTCGTCACGACCGAGGTCGGCCAGCACCAGATGTTCGCCGCCCGGCTCTTCCCGACCAGCGAGCCGCGGACCTGGATCACCTCGGGCGGCCTCGGAACGATGGGGTTCGGCCTGCCCGCCGCGATCGGCGCCGCGTTCGCCCGTCCGGGCGAGCGGATCGTGTGCGTGGCGGGCGACGGCAGCATCCAGATGAACATCCAGGAGCTCGCCACCATCGCCAAGCACCGCCTGCCGATCCTGATCGCCATCGCCAACAACGGCGTGCTGGGTATGGTCCGGCAGTGGCAGGAGCTGTTCCACGCGCAGCGCTACAGCGAGATCTACCTGGCCGACTCGAACCCCGACTTCGCCAAGCTCGCCGAGGCGTACGGCATCGAGGGCCACAACGTGTTCGATCGCGAGACCGCGCGGCGCCTGGTGCCCGAGGTTCTGAGCCGAGGAGGGCCCGCCCTGATCAACTTCGTGGTGTACGAATCGGAGAAGGTGTACCCGATGGTGCCGTCCGGCGCCGGCGTCGACGAGATGCTGATCGGCGACCAGGAACCCGACGTCGAGGAGGCCCCGGCGTGAGCGACCGTCGACGCGTCATCTCCGTCACCGTCCGCGACGAGCCGGGCGTGCTGGTCCGGATCGCCGGGCTGTTCGCGCGCCGGGGATTCAACATCGCCTCGCTCTCCGTCGCGCAGTCCGAGACGCCGGGCTTCAGCCGCACGACGTTCGTCGTCGACGGCGACCCGGCCACCATCGAGCAGGTCCAGAAGCAGCTTCAGAAGCTGATCGACGTCATCAAGGTCGTCGATCACACCGAAACCGCGTTCGTCGACCGTGAGCTGATGCTGATCAAGGTCGCCGTGCGCCAGCCCGAGGACCGTGTCGAGATTCGTCAGGTCGCGCAGGACTTCCGGGCCCGCATCGTCGACGTGGGTCGCCGGGCCCTCGTGTTCGAGGTGACCGGCGACGAAGGCAAGATGGACGCCTTCATCGAGCAGATGCGCGAGTTCGGCATCGTCGAGCTGATCCGTACCGGCCGCGTCGCCCTTCCGCGCAGCGCCCAGACCCAGCCTTCCCAGCCCGCCCGCGCCAAGGTGGCGTGACGCGCCAGACCATAGGAGAATCGACATGGCCAACATCTACTACGACGACGACGCCAACCTGCAGCTTCTCTCCGGCAAGAAGATCGCCGTCCTGGGCTACGGCAGTCAGGGCCACGCCCATGCGCTGAACGCCAAGGAGTCCGGCCTGGACGTGATCGTCGGGCTGCGCGAGGGATCTGCGTCCTGGTCCCAGGCCGAGCAGGCCGGCCTTCGCGTCGCGACCGTCGCGGAGGCCGCGGCGGAGGGCGACGTGGTGATGGTGCTGCTGCCCGACGAGGTGCAGGGCAGGATCTACCGCGAGGAGATCGCGCCGGGCCTCCAGGCCGGCGACACGCTGGCGTTCGCGCACGGATTCAACGTGCAGTTCCACCAGGTCGTCCCGCCCGAGGGCGTCGACGTGATCATGGTCGCCCCGAAAGGTCCCGGCCACCTGGTGCGCCGCGTCTACGCCGAGGGCGCCGGCGTCCCCTGCCTGATCGCGGTCCACGTCGACGCTACCGGCGAGGCGAAGGCGCGCGCCCTGGCGTACGCGAAGGCGATCGGCGGCACCCGCGGCGGCGCGCTCGAGACGACGTTCCAGGAGGAGACCGAGACCGACCTCTTCGGCGAGCAGGCCGTCCTCTGCGGCGGCGTGACCGAGCTGATGCAGGCGGGCTTCGACACCCTCGTGCAGGCGGGCTACCAGCCCGAGATCGCGTACTTCGAGTGCGTGCACGAGATGAAGCTCATCGTCGACCTGATCTACGAGGGCGGGTTCGAGAAGATGCGGCACTCGGTCAGCAACACCGCCGAGTACGGCGACTACCGCACCGGCAAGCGGATGGTGACGGAGGAGACCCGCGCGGAGATGCGCCGGGTCCTGAGCGAGATCCAGACCGGTCGCTTCGCCCACGAGTTCCTGCTCGAGAACCAGGTCGGCCAGCCGCGCCTGAAGACCGAGCGGGCCGCCAGCGACCGCAGCCAGGTGGCCGAGGTAGGTCGGCGCCTGCGCAAGATGATGTCGTTCATCGAGCAATGACCCGAGCGCCGGCGCCCCTCCTTCCGCGCGAGCGCGCCGCCACCACGGTGGCGGCCGCTGCGCACCCGCGACTACCGCGACCCGCCGGTCCGTAACGGCGCGGTCTCGTAGCCGCGCAGTCGCGCAGTCGTCCCCGTCCCGACGAAGAAGGAGCACCGACGTGGCCAGGATCAAGATCTTCGACACCACCCTCCGTGACGGCGAGCAGTCGCCCGGCGTCGCCCTGAACACCCGCGAGAAGCGCGAGATCGCCCGGCAGCTTGCCCGGCTGGGCGTCGACGTGATCGAGGCCGGCTTCCCGGTCGCCTCCGAGGGCGACTTCCGGAGCGTCCAGGAGATCGCCCAGGCGACGGCGGAGGAGGACCCCCGCGTGATCGTCGCCGGGCTCGCCCGCGCGCACCGCGGCGACATCGAGCGGGCCGCAGCCGCCGTCGAGGCGGCCTCCGCTCCCCGCATCCACACGTTCATCGCGACCAGCTCGATCCACATGGAGAAGAAGCTGGGGCTCGCGCCCGAGCAGGTCGTCGAGCGCGCGGTGGATTCCGTCCGGTTCGCGAAGTCGTTCGTGTCCGACGTCGAGTTCAGCGCCGAGGACGCCGGGCGCAGCGATCCCGCCTTCCTGGCGGAGATCTTCGCAGCGGTGATCGATGCCGGCGCGACGACGATCAACGTGCCCGACACGGTGGGGTACATGACGCCGTGGGAGTACGGCGAGCTGATCCGGGGCCTGCTCGAGGCCGTCCCCGCGCTTCGCGACGTGGACGTCTCGACGCACTGCCACGACGACCTCGGGATGGCGGTCGCGAACTCGCTGGCCGGCGTGCGGAACGGCGCGACGCAGGTCGAGTGCACCGTCAACGGCATCGGCGAGCGGGCCGGGAACGCCTCGCTCGAGGAGATCGTGATGGCGCTCGAGACGCGCAAGGACGTCTGGGGCCACGAGACCGGCATCGACACCCGCGAGCTCTACCGCGCGTCGCGGATGGTGTCGATGATGACCGGCATGGTCGTCCCCCCCAACAAGGCGGTCGTGGGCGACAACGCCTTCGCGCACGAGTCCGGCATCCACCAGGACGGCGTGATCAAGGCGCTCGAGACGTACGAGATCATGTCGGCCGAGACCGTGGGCAGGGACGCCGGCGTGCTGGTGATGGGCAAGCACTCCGGACGGCGGGCGTTCCGGAAGACGCTCGAGGAGCTCGGCTACGAGGAGCTCCCCAAGGACAAGGTCGACGCGCTGTTCCACCAGTTCAAGGACCTGTGCGACCGCAAGACGTCGGTCACCTCCGAGGACATCCGCGCGCTGGTCGACGCCGAGACCACGCGCGTCCCCGAGACGTACCGCCTGATCAGCGTGCAGTTCCAGTCCGGCACGAACGTGACGCCGGTCGCTACCGTGCGCATCGCGACCGACACCGGCGTGCACGAGGAGGCGGCGCTGGGCGACGGTCCGGTCGATGCGATCTACCATGCGATCGAGCGGATCACCCAGGTGCCGCTGCGCCTCGAGTCGTACGAGATCCGCTCCGTCGGTCACGGCAAGGACGCGCTGGGCGAGGTCACGGTGCGCGTGCGGAGCGAAGACCGTTCGCTCCATGCGCGCGGGCTCTCGACCGACGTCGTCGAGGCGTCGGCGAAGGCGTACGTCGAAGTGCTCAACAAGCTCGCGGCCGGCCTGGGACGGTCCAGCAGCGACCCGAGACCCGGCGCCGTGCGCACCCCCTGAGTCGATGGCGCGCGTCGAGATCTACGACACCACCCTTCGCGACGGCACCCAGGGGCAGGGCTTCACGCTCACCAGCGCCGACAAGATCGCGATCGCCAAGCGGCTCGACGCCTTCGGCGTCGACCTGATCGAGGGCGGCTGGCCCGGGTCGAACCCGAAGGACGCCGAGTTCTTCGCGCGCATGCGGGACGTACCGCTGGAGCGCGCTCGGCTCGCGGCGTTCGGGAGCACGCGGCACCGTGCCAAGGCGGCCGAGGACGACCCCAACCTCGCCGCGCTCCTCGCAGCGGACACGCCGGTGGTGACGCTGTTCGGCAAGTCGTGGACGTTGCACGTCACCGAGGCGCTGGGCGCGACGCTCGAACAGAACCTGGAGATGATCCGCGACTCGGTCGCCTGGATGGTCGCGCAGGGGCGCGAGGTCGTCTACGACGCCGAGCATTTCTACGACGGCTGGCGCGCCGATCCGGACTACGCCTTCGCCACCCTGGCGGCGGCCGCGGACGGCGGCGCCTCGCGCCTGGTGCTGTGCGACACGAACGGCGGCACGCTCCCCGACCGGATCGCGCGCGGCGTCGAGGCGGCACGCGCGGGGTTCGACCTGCCGATCGGCATCCACGCGCACAACGACGCCGAGCTGGGCGTCGCGAACTCGCTGGCCGCCGTGCAGGCGGGGGCGAGCCACGTGCAAGGCACGATCGGCGGCTACGGCGAGCGCTGCGGCAACGCCAACCTGGTCTCGATCCTTCCGAACCTGGCGCTGAAGCTGGGCTTCGACCAGCCGCAGCGCCTGGACCAGATTCGGGAGCTGGCCCGCTACGTCGACGAGCGGGCGAACCTGCAGCCGAACCTGCGTGCGCCGTACGTCGGGGACGCCGCCTTCGCCCACAAGGGGGGCGTCCACGTCTCGGCCGTCGCCAAGCGGCCCGACACGTACGAGCACGTCACGCCGGACACGGTGGGAAACGAGCGTCGCATCCTGCTCTCCGACCTGTCCGGGCGCGCGAACGTGCTGGCCAAGGACGACGACGGCGCCACGTCCGGCGACGGTGCGCGCGACGTGGTGAATCGCCTGAAGGAGCTCGAGCATCGCGGCTACGCGTTCGAGGGGGCCGAAGCGTCGTTCCGCCTGATGGCCGCCAAGGTCCGCGGCGAGCACCGTCCGTACTTCACGCTCCACGGCTTCACCGTCGTGATCGACAAACGGGAGGAGGACCGGCAGCCGCGTGCCGAGGCCTCGATCAAGGTCGAGGTCGGCGGCGTGCTCGAGCACACCGCGGCCGACGGCGACGGCCCGGTGAACGCGCTCGATCGTGCGCTGGGGAAGGCGCTGACGCGCTTCTACCCGGAGGTCGCCGAGCTGGAGCTGGTGGACTACAAGGTCCGCGTCCTGAGCGGCGACGAGTCGGGCACCGCCAGCGTGATCCGGGTCCAGATCGAGTACAGCGACGGGCGCGAGACCTGGGGGACCGTCGGCGCCAGCACGGACATCATCCACGCGTCGTACGAGGCGCTCATCGACGCGATCGAGTACAAGCTCGTCAAGGACCGGGTCGTGCCCAAGGGCGACGAGGCGGTCGTGGGCGCGTAAGGAGCGCCGGGGCGCCGACGGCCGGGCCCTCGGCGCGATCGACCTTCGGTCCGAAGCCGCTACCTCGCCGGAACCTTCGATCCGCATGGAGTCGCGTCGCGCACGCCGTTCGTGAGCGTTCGTTCGATTGACACCTCGCGCACGCGAGCGATATCCTGCGCGCTACGTCCGCGTCATGCGGGCCGGTCCTCGCCCCAACGTCCGCAGCGCCGCACGCCCTCGCGTGCTGCCCGCAAGCTTCGCGGGACGCCGGGCCGTTCCTCGATCCGTCACCCCGGAGGCCTCCCTTGTCGACGTCCCGTGCCCGTACCTCGGACATCACCACCCTCGCCTGGCCCCGTGAGCGCGACGCCTGCGGGGTCGGCTTCATCGCCGACCTGCACGGCCGGCGCGAGCGCCGCGTGCTGGAGCACGCGCTCGAGGCCCTCGCGAACCTCGCGCACCGCGGCGCCGTCAGCGCCGACGGCAAGACCGGCGACGGCGCCGGCATCCTGACCCAGCTTCCGTACCGGATTCTGCAGCGGGACCTGGCACGCGCCGGCATCGTGGGCGTGCCCGACGACGAGCTCGCCGTGGGCATGTTCTTCGTCGCGAACGACGCGAACTGGCGACGCCTGTACGAGGTGATCGAGGAGGTCCTGGAGGCCAGCGAGCTGCGCGTGCTGATGTGGCGCGACCCGCCGGTGGACGCCGGCGCGCTGGGCGAGCTGGCGCTCTCGCGACGCCCCGTCCTGAAGCAGGCCGTGCTCGGGCGTCCCGCCGGCCTGGACGCGCTGGGCTTCGAGCGTCTGCTGTACCTGACCCGGAAGCGGGTCGAGCGGGCGCTGGCCGACGCCGAGCTGGGCCGCGCCTACGTGCCCTCGTTCAGCAGCCGCACGGTGGTGTACAAGGGCCTGATGGTCGCCGATCAGCTGGCCGCGTTCTACCGCGACCTGGCCGATCCGGACTACGAGACCTCGCTGGCGGTGTTCCACCAGCGCTACAGCACGAACACGATGCCCAGCTGGTCGCTGGCGCAGCCGTTCCGGATGCTGGCCCACAACGGCGAGATCAACACGCTGCAGGGCAACGTGAACCTGATGGCCGCGCGCGAGCCGGTGATGGAGAGTCAGGTGTGGGGGAACGACGTCCGCGACCTGCTGCCCATCGTCCCACCGGGCGCCAGCGACTCCGCGGCCCTCGACAACGTGCTCGAGGCGCTGGCGCTGTCCGGCCGCGACCCGCTGCACGCGCTGGCGATGCTGGTGCCTCCCGCGTTCGAGGGGGACGACGCGATGGATCCCGACGTCCGCGCCTTCTACCGCTACCACGCCAGCGTGATGGAGCCGTGGGACGGACCGGCGGCCCTGGCCGTGAGCGACGGTCGTCGCGCCATCGCGGCGCTGGACCGCAACGGCTTGCGGCCCCAACGGTTCCAGCTGAGCGAGAGCGGCCTGGTGATCGTCGGGAGCGAGGCCGGCATGGTGCGGCTGCCCAGCGACGGCATCGTCGAGCGGGGCCGACTGGGCCCGGGCGAGATGCTGGCGGTCGATACCGAGAACGGCCGGCTTCTGCGCGACGCGGAGCTCAAGGGTGAGCTCGGCGGCGGCTACCCGTACCGCGCCTGGCTGGGCGCGAACCTTCTGCGACCGCCCGCCTTCGACTCCGCGCCGGTCACGGCGCCGGACGGTCCGGACCGGGTGCGCGTCCAGACGGCGGTCGGCTACGGCCGCGAGGACATCGAGCGGATCTTCGAGCCCATGGTGTTCGACGCCGCCATCCCGGTCGGGTCGATGGGGGACGACACGCCGGTCGCCGTGCTGTCCGACGCGCCGCAGCAGCTGTGGCGCTACTTCAAGCAGCGCTTCGCGCAGGTGACGAACCCTCCGATCGATCCGTACCGCGAGCGCACCGTGATGAGCCTCGAGACGACGGTCGGCCCCCGCGGGCCGCTGCTGGACGACACCGAGCGCTCGGCCGCGGTGATGCGCTTCCCGGGACCGGTGCTGGACGCCTCGCAGCTGAGCTGGATCTTGGCGCAGGCCCGATTCGAGACCGCCCGCGTGGACACCCGCTTCCGGGTCGCGTCCGGCGCCCCGGGGATGGAGGCGGCGCTGGACCGCATCTGCGACGAGGCGGCCGAGGCGGTCCGCGGCGGCGCAGGCCTGGTGCTCCTCAGCGACCGCGGCATCGACGAAGAGCACGCCGCGGTTCCGATCCTCCTGGCGACCGGCGCGGTGCACCACCGACTGATCCGCGACGGGCTGCGGACCCGCTCGGCGCTGATCCTCGAGACGGCCGAGCCACGCGAGGACCACCACTTCGCCTGCCTGATCGGCTACGGCGCGGCGCTGATCCACCCCTACCTGGCGCTGGCGACCTGCCGTGACGTTCCGGATCAGGTCCGCCGCGACGATCCGCTCAGCCCGGACGCCGCCGTGCGCAACTACGTCTCCGCCGTCGAGCAGGGGCTGCTCAAGATCATGTCGAAGATGGGCATCTCGACGATCAGCTCGTACCGGGCGGCGCAGATCTTCGAAGCGATCGGGCTGGACCGGGATCTGATCGAGCGCTGCTTCCGCGGCACGCCCAGCCTTCTCGGCGGGGCCGGACTCGAGGCGATCGCGATCGACGTGCTCCGGCTCCACGCCGAAGGATGGGGCGAGAACGACAAGCTCGTCGACCGGGGCGTCTACCGCTACCGCAAGGCGGGCGAGTACCACGCCTTCAACCCGCTCGTGTTCAAGGCGCTCCACACCGCGGTCCGCGAAGAGGACGCCGAGGCGTACGACCGCTACGCCGAGCTCGTCGACGGGCGTCCACCGACCGCGCTGCGCGACCTGCTCGAGCCGCGACCCCTCGGAGAACCGATCGACGTGGCCGAGGTCGAGCCGATCGACCGGATCGTCCGCCGCTTCACCACCCAGGCGATGAGCCACGGCTCGGTCAGCCGCGAGACGCACGAGACCCTCGCCATCGCGATGAACCGTCTGCACGCCAAGTCGAACAGCGGCGAGGGGGGCGAGGACCCCGAGCGGTACGAGCCGTACGACCGCGACCGCGAGGACCGCTCCGTCGCGCCGTGGCATCCCCGCAAGGGCGACTGGGCCAACAGCGCGATCAAGCAGGTCGCCTCCGGACGCTTCGGCGTGACCGCCCACTACCTGTCCACCGCGCGCGAGATCGAGATCAAGATGGCGCAGGGCAGCAAGCCGGGCGAAGGCGGCCAGATCCCCGGCTTCAAAGTGAGCGAAGAGATCGGGCGCATCCGACACTCCGTTCCCGGCGTCACGCTGATCAGCCCGCCTCCGCACCACGACATCTACTCGATCGAGGATCTCGCCCAGCTGATCCACGACCTGAAGCGGGTCCAGAAGGACGCCCGCATCGGCGTGAAGCTGGTCTCGACCCATGGCGTTGGCACCATCGCGGCCGGCGTGGCGAAAGGCTACGCGGACACGATCCAGATCTCCGGGTTCGACGGTGGCACCGGCGCCAGCCCGCTCACCAGCATCAAGAACGCCGGCATGCCTTGGGAGCTCGGGCTGGCCGACACCCAACGTGCGCTGGTCGAGAACGACCTGCGCGGCCGCGTGACGCTGCGCGTCGACGGCGGACTGAAGACCGGGCGCGACGTCGTCATCGGCGCGCTCTTCGGGGCGGAGGAGTTCGGTTTCGGCACCGCGGCGCTGGTCTCGGCCGGCTGCGCGATGCTGCGTCAGTGCCACCTGAACACCTGCGCCGTCGGCGTCGCGACGCAGCGCGAGGATCTCCGGGCCCGCTACGCCGGCGACCCGGACCACGTGGTGCGCTTCATGACCTTCGTCGCACAGCAGGTCCGCATGCTCCTGGCCAGCCTCGGAGCGCGGACGCTGGACGAGATCGTGGGTCGCGTCGACCTGCTCGCGCCCAGGCCGGTCGAGCTGCCTCGCGGCGTGACGCTGGATCTGGGCGCCCTTCTGAGCGATCCCGATCCCAGCGGCGCGCGCGCCCGTCGCAGGCTTCAGGAACGTAACGACCGTCCCGACGGCGAGCCGCTGGACGACCGCGTGTGGCGCGACGTCTGGGCCGACCTCGACGAGTTCGGACGGAGCGACCGCGGCTACCTCGCGACGAACCGCGACCGCGTGCTGGGCGCGCGCCTGTCGGGCGAGATCGCCCGCGAGCACGGCGCGGCCGGGCTTCCGGACGCGACGGTGCGCCTCCGCTTCGAAGGGCCGGTCGGTCAGAGCTTCGGCGCGTTCCTGGTCTCCGGCGTGCGGCTGGACCTTCGCGGCGAGGCGCAGGACTACGTCGGCAAGGGGATGTCGGGCGGCAAGATCGTGCTCAACGCGCTGCGCAGCCACGAAGAGCGCACCGTGCAGGCGCTGCTGGGCAACACCGTGCTGTACGGCGCCACCGGCGGGCGCCTGTTCGCCGCGGGTGCGGCCGGCGAGCGGCTGGCGGTGCGCAACTCGGGCGCGCACGCGGTCGTCGAAGGGTGCGGCGATCACGGCTGCGAGTACATGACCGGCGGCACCGTCGTCGTGCTCGGACCGACGGGCAGAAACTTCGGAGCCGGCATGTCGGGCGGCGTGGCGTTCGTGCTGGACGACAACGGCGAGTTCGAAGGCCGCTACAACCCGGGCATGGTCGTCGCGAGGCGGCTGGCGGGCGGCGTCGACGAGGCGCTGCTTCGCGCGCTGATCGAGGAGCACGCCGCGGCGACGGACAGCCCCCGTGCTTCCGCGATCCTGCGGCGCTGGTCGCAGCTGCGGGGAGCGTTCTGGCGCATCGCGCCGCACACCCTCCCGGGCCACGAGGCCGAAGGCGACCCGGGTCTGTGGTTCGCCGAGCGGTCGCTGGGCACCTTGCAGCGACCCGCTGCGAGCGCCTGAACGCGGCGCCCGAACGGCGCGCCGCGTTCAGGCGCCGCGGCGCTCAGTCGAAGGCGACGACGGTCCCGTCGGTGGCCGCGACCACCAGTCGGTCGCGGAACGGCAGGGGCGGGGCCTGGATCGGAGCGTGCGAGATCTGACGCCGGTCGCGCGGCTCGCCGCTGCGCGCGTCGAAGCCCAGCAGCTCGCCGCTCTCCGTCACGACCCAGACGACTCCCGACGCGATCACCGGCGAGGCGGTCACGGCTCCGGGAAGCTCGCGCGACCAGACGTCGTCGCCGGTGAGCAGCGACAGGCAGTGCAGCACGCGCGACCAGCCCGCAGCGTAGACCCGCCGTTCCCACACGGCGGGCCCGCTCCAGGTGTCGCCTTCGAGGCCGTAGCTCCAGGCCACCTCCCGACCGGTCAACGAGAAGCCGTGGAGCTCGCCGCTGCGTTCCTGAAGCAGGAGCATCCCGTTCGCCGCCGCAGCCGGCGCCGGCGCGGCCGCCAGGTCGGCCCGGAAGCGGGCGCGCCCGTCGGCCAGGTCGAACGCGTGCAGGCCGCCCTCCACGTCGAGCACGACGGCCTCGCCCCGATGGAGCACCGGCGGCGTGCCCGCCGGCGCGCCCAGCTCGCCCCGCCAGACGACCTCGCGCCGGTCGTTCCAACGCTCCAGGCCGCCGTTCCGGCGGGCGACCAGCAGGCCGTCGCCGACGGCGGCGATTCCAGCGGCGTCCACGTCGTCGCCGCGCCAGACGGTGCGGCCCTCGGGCCAGGCGATCTGCGCAAGCCCGCCGTCACGACTGCCGATCCACACGCGGCCCTCGGCGTACGTCGGAGGATGCTCGACCTCGTCGGCCAGCTCGAACCTGGCGTGCACGCCGCCGTCGGCCGGCCGCAGCACCGCCAGAACGTCGCTGCGCAACCCGGCGAGGAGGAACCCCTCGGCCGCGGCGAGACCGGCGGGCCACTGCGGACCTTGCTCCAGACGGATTCGCCACCGCTCGCGCAGCTCGCGCGGCGCGGCGGGCCCACTGGGGAAGACGGAGGTGCGCGACGGTCCCGCCGCGGGCCTGCCGGGCGCGGCGGCCCGGGCCGACCGCAGCACGTTGCGCAGCGCCTCCGCGACCACGTAGCCCGACCGGGGACGCCGCTCGGGGCGCTTCTCGAGCAGGGCGCCGACGAGGTCGGAGAGCTCGCGGGGAACGAGGGGGTTGCGCTCGACGGCAGGCACGACGTCGCCGTAGACGTGCTGGTAGAGCACCGCCTGGTCGTTGTCGGCGTCGAACGCAGCGGCACCGGTCATCGCGCGGTAGAGCACGACCCCGAACGCGTACAGGTCGGTCGCCGCGCCGGTGGCGTCGCCCGTCGCCTGCTCGGGCGCCATGTAGTGCGGCGTGCCCAAGGTGAAGCCGGTACGGGTCAGCTCGCGGCTGGTCTCGGTGAGCTGCACCAGACCGAAATCCATCAGCTTCGGATCGCCGCGTGCGGTGAGCAGGATGTTCCTGGGTGTGAGGTCGCGATGCACCATGCCCAGTCGGTGCACGTATCCCAGCGTCTCGGCGACCGCGATCGCCGCGCGCAGCAGCCGTTCTTGCGAGGCGACGTCGCCCTCGTACGGACCGAGATCGGTGAACGGTCCGCCCTCGATCCGCTCCATCGCGAAGTAGACGTGATCGCCCTGGCCGAGGTCGAAGATCGACACGATGCCGGGGTGGGAGAGACGTGCCAGGGCGCGGATCTCGCGCCTGAACCGCTCGGCGTCGATCTCCGTCAGGTGGGGGCGCAGCACCTTGACGGCGACCGAGCGGTCGAGGTGCCGGTCGTGAGCCGCGAACACGTGCGCCATGCCGCCCTGGCCGAGCGGCCCCTCGATCTCGTAGCGGTCGCCCAGGACGTCACCGGCAGCGAACATCGCTCAGCGTTCTTCGTCGATGTCTTTCAGCAGCCGAGGGTCGAGCTTGCCCTCCTCGACCGCCTTGTTGAGCATCTCGATGCCCAGCCGGACCACCTCGGACTTGGAGACCAGACGCTCCGGGTTGGACAGCTGGTAGGCCGTCTTCGTCAGGAGCGAGTCCTGCTCCTCGCTGATGACGACCTGGAGTCGCTTGCTCTTCTCGCGTTTGGGCACGGCGCCTCCTCGGCGGGTTCGTTGACGGATCGTACCATTCGTCACATCTGATTGACAATACACCTCGGTCTCGCTATGCTTCGCATGCGTATCGTGTGTATCTCACACACGAAGGTACGAATCACGTCCGTGCGATCGCGACGATCGCCTTCCGTCCAGCGCCCACGAGGTGGCCCACGCATGAACGTACACGACGACGCCCTCAGGATCGACGGCGGCCGACCGCTGGACGGCCGCGCGCACGTCCAGAGCGCGAAGAACTCGGCCCTCTACCTGATCCTCGCTTCGCTCCTGACCGAGGACGAGCTGGTGCTCCGCAACGTCCCGCGCCTCAGCGACGTTCTCGTCGGCCTCGAGATCCTGGCCCACGTCGGCGTCGAGGTGCGCTGGGACGGCCCCGACCTTCGCCTGCACGCCGCGCACGTCGATCGATCGGACGCCCCGTTCCGTCTGGTGCGCAAGATGCGGGCCAGCTTCGTCGCCATGGGCGCGCTGCTGGCTCGCACGGGAACCGCGCGCATCGGCGTTCCCGGCGGCTGCGCGTTCGGGCCGCGCCCGGTCGACCGGCACATCGCCGCCTTCGAAGCCCTCGGCGTGACGGTGGGGGACGTCGACGGCGACTTCGTCGCCGAGCGCCACGGACCGCTCGAGGGACACGTCGTGTTCGAGGCGCCCACGGTGGGCGGCACGCAGAACGTGCTGCTGGCGACCGCGCTCGGCAGCCGCCGCGTCGTGATCGAGAACGCCGCGCTCGAGCCGGAAGTGGCCGACCTGATCGACCTTCTCAACGCCATGGGCGCACGCATCCGCGGCGCCGGCAGCCGCGTGCTCAGCATCGAAGGGGTCGAGCGACTCCACGGCACCACGTTCACGCCGATTCCCGATCGGATCGAAGCCGGCACGCTGCTGCTGGCCGCCGCGGCGACCAGGGGAGCGATCCGACTGGACAACGTGCGACCCGCGCATCTGGCCGCCGTCGCCGACACGCTTCGCGCGACCGGCGTCTGGATCGAGGAGGACGGCGACACGATCGCGCTCGACGCCGCCGGCCCCCTGCGTGCGATCGACATCGTCGCGACGCCCTACCCGGGACTCCCGACCGACCTCCAAGCGCCGTTCGGCGCCTACCTCGCGACCGTTCCCGGCCGCGCGACCGTGCACGACGAGGTGTACCCCGACCGGTTCACGCACGTCGACGAGCTCCGCAAGATGGGCGCGCGCCTGACGCTGGACGAGCGGGCGCTGCACGTCGAGGGCGGCGAGCTGCACGGCGCCGAGATCCACGCCGCCGACATCCGCGCGGGCGGGGCGCTGGTCGTCGCGGCGCTCGCGGCGCGTGGCCGCTCGCTGCTGACCGGCGTCGAGTTCCTGGACCGCGGCTACCAGAACCTGTCGCCGCGCCTTCGCGCGCTGGGCGCGCGCGTCGAACGGACCGGCGCCACGCCCGCACCCGAGCCGGTGTTCGTTCCCGTCGGCTGAGCGTCGGGCTCGGCGCCCGGCTCAGCCGGAGACGCGCACCGTCCGTCGGTCGTGACCGTCCGCGCCGTCGGGAAGCGGCCGCGACGGCTGCGCGGTCTGCACCGCGCCCTCGCCGTCGGTCGCCCGCACACGCACCTCGAAGCGCGTCTGGTCGGTGTCGATCACGGCGGCCCAGCGCACCCACGACAGGTCGTTCGTCGCCGGCTCGATCCGGGCCGCGAGCCACGCGTCGCCGCCGTCCAACGACACCTCGACGGAGCGGATCCCCCGCAATCCCGCGAACGCGACGCCGCCCACCGCGACCCGTCCGTCGTCCAGCCGCACCGCCACGTCGGTGTCGATCCGGCTCATCGTCTTGACGATCGCCTCGTCGCTCCAGCCGCGCGTCTGCCAGTAGCCCAGATGGTCCTCGCGCGTCAGCTCGATCTCCTCGACCCACTTCACGTTCTTCATGCCGTAGATCCCCGGCACCAGCACCCGCGCGGGAAAGCCGTGCGCCGCGGTGAGCGGCTCGCCGTTCTGGAGATAGGCGACGATCGTGCCTTCCCGCATCGCGTCGTCCAGCGGAAACGAGTCGCTGTAGTTGTCCGCAGCCCGTAGCACCAGCTCGCGTGCGCCGGATCGCGGACCGGCCAGCTCCAGCAGGTCGGCCAGCCGGACGCCGGTCCACTCGCTGGTTCCGACCAGGTCGCCGCCCACCGGGTTCGAGACGCAGATGAGCGTGCTGGGCCGCGTCACGGAGGGAAGCGCACGGAGGTCGTCCAGCGTGAGCTCCAGCGCCCGATCCACGTCGCCCCCGATCCGCAGCGACCACCCCCGCTCCCCGACGTTCGGGTCGAACAGGTTCTTGGAGACGACGTAGTGGTCGGCGACCGGCGTGATCCGAGGCGAGAGCCCGATCAGCCGGCGGAACAGGTCGCCGCCCTGCTGCGCCCGCGCGACCAGCCAGCGCCCGCCCACGGCGGAGCCCGCGACGAGCGCGACGGCCACCCGTGCGATCGTCGAGGCGGCCGCCCGGCGCGCCTCGTCCGCGACCGCCGCGTGACCACCCCTCGCGGCGATCGCCGCGAAGACCGCACCGGACGCCGCCGCGCCGAGGTGTACGAGCAGCGGATCCCAGGCCCGATTGGCGGGGGAGAGGCCGAACCAGCCGAGCCCCTGCGCGGGCAGCAGGACGAGCCCCGGAAGCGCCACGCTGGCCGCCGTGACGAGCGACGCCACCCGAACGCCGCCGAGCCGCGACGCCCACGGGCCGAGCCGCCGCGCGATCAGCCAGCCGCCGATGCCCCACCCCGCGACGACGACGCCGAACAGTCCGGGCTTCGCGAGCCGGTCGAGACCGAACGGCAGGGCGTGCACCAGGTTGAACACCGCAGGGACGCCCAGTAGGCGTGCGATCCCCTCGAACGCGATCTCGGGCACCGAGACGACCGCGAAGCCCACGCGCGCCACGACCATCACGAGCAGCGACGCCGACAGCGCGAGCAGCGTCCTCGAAACGGGGGTGCGGGTGGGGCGGACGTCCGGGCGCGCGGACGCGGCGGGCGACGGTGGATCGGACGTTTCGTTCGGGCGCATGGCGACCTCCTGCGACGATGGTGGAGCACCAACGTTCACGGGCGCATCACGACCGGGAACGCTTCAGGATGTACCGTCCGCACGGCCCGCACCGGGACGCGGACCACCGTCGTGATCCGAGGCCTCCTCGCCGTCTTCGTCGCACGCGGCCTCCGCCGGGATCTCGAAGAGAACGTCGTCCGCGGCCTCGCCGGTCGCGTCGGGGGGCTCGCCCTCCGACCACCAGCCGTCGCTCGAAGCCCAGATCGTCGGAAGCGCACGCTCCGGCCCCACCCGATCATCGCGACCCGAAACGGACGGAGAAGCGTGCGCCGGACCGCTCGACGCGGCGCCGGGGCGGTCCTCCTCGGCAGTGCTCGCAGGAAGGGCGTCGTCGCCGCTCGACGGCGCCGGCGCGGGGACGGCCGGAACCCGCCGCCGCAGCCACAGGCCCACGATCGCCACCCCCAGACCCGCCACCATCGCGATCAGCCAGCCGACCTCCGTGCCGGCCCGAGGCGAGCTCGGAAGCGTGAACGCCTGCAGCGCGGCTCGCTGAGCCTCGTCGTCCTCGGCAAGCAGGTCGACCACGGGCGGCGCGACGGCCTCGCTCGCGAACGCCCACGGCGACGGGCTGCCCGCAAGGGGCCTCCAGCCGTCGACCGAGAACGGGTCGTACACCCCGGTCAGTGCGTGGATCTCGTGCAGCTCGTCGGGGGCGGGGACCTGTGTCTCGAGGCGCAGCACGTCCGCCTCCCGGATCACCGTCAGCGGGCGTGGAAGCCGTTCCGGATCGTCGGCCAGCACAGCGTAGGCGTCGTCCCCGTGGACGCGCAACGCGATCTCCCAGCCCCGGCCGGGCGGCATGCGCATCCCGGGCCCGGGAAGCAGCTCCTCGCGCCCACCCTCCGCGGTGTCGAGGTAGACGTCGACGACCGGCAGCGTCACGCCGTTCCTGAGCCCTCCCGGATCGGGGATCTCGCCCAGACGCACCCGCACGACGAGCTGCGGCGCGCTCGTGACCTCGACGGCGACCAGGTCGAACGGACCCAGTGAGGAGTAGATCTCGGCGGTAGGCGGAATCAGCTCGCCCGCTCCGTGGGCGTCGCCGCTCGGATCGAGCCGGAGCATCGACGCCAGGACCAGCAGCTCCGCGATCACGCCAGCGCCTTGCCGGACTTGGCGAGCATGGCGAGCCTCGTCAGCTCCTCCGCCAGGCGGGACGAGTCGTGCTGGGCGTACCGGCCGCCGGCGAGGAGCGGCGCTGCGCGCAGCGCGACGCCCTGATCCGCGAACGCGGAGGGCACGACAGCGACCTCCTCGGCGCCCTCCTCCCGGTACGAGACGCGGCGCATCTCGTCGATCGGCCGGTCGTTCACGAGCACGAGGTCGGGCCACCGCCCGAGGTGGTCGTGCACGGCGCGTGCGTGGTCGAACGCGTCCATTCCGTCGGTCTCGCCGACCTCCGTCATGATGTTGCACACGTACACGAGCGGAGCGGCGCTGACCGCGATCGCCCCGCGAACCTCGCCGACGAGCAGCGGAGCGATCACGGAGGTGAACAGGCTACCGGGGCCGAGCACGACGAGATCGGCGTTCCGAACGGCGAGCACCACCTCGGGAAGCGCGTGCGCCTCGCTCGGCTCGAGCTCCAGTCGACGCACGGCGCCCGGCGACTCCCTGAGCCGACTCTCGCCCGCGACGCGCACGCCGTCCTGCTTCGTGGCGACCAGCGTCAGGGGCTCGGAGCTGACGGGCCAGACCGCGCCGGAGAGGTTCAGAAGCCGGTTCAGCACGCGTGTCGCTCGGCCGATGTCGCCCTCGACCTCGCTCAATGTGGTGATCAGCAGATTCCCGAACGTATGTCCCCTGAGCTCCTCTCCGCGGACGAAGCGGTACTCCATCAGGCGGCCGACCTCGACCTCGTGATCCGACAGCGCCGCCAGACAGTCGGACAGGTCCCCGGGGGAAGGCATCCCGAACGCGCGCCGGAGCCGGCCCGACGAGCCGCCGTCGTCGGCGACGGTGACCACGGCGGTCAGGTTGCTGCTCGCCTGGCGGAGACCGCGCAGCAGGTTCGAGAGGCCGGTGCCACCGCCGAATCCCACGATCCGCGGCCCCCTCGAGAGCAGCAGCCTACGGTGCAACAGCATCGCGGCATCCCGAGGCCGCGGCATCCAGTTCGACAGCAGCGACCGATTCAGTCGCGCGATCGCCACGACCGACAGCCACACCCCTCCACCGAACGCGATCAGCGAGATCCAGCCTCCCGCCGCCCGCCACGGTCCGCTGACCAGGATCTCCTCCACGGGAACGGAGAGCACCTCGCGCGCGTCCTCGAGGATCCAGAGCGCTCCCGCGACCGCGCCGATCGTCGCGATCAACGCGCCCAGCACGGCCAGCACGACGTGCCGCTTGACGCCCATCCCGGGCGCCAGCCAGAAGCGGAGCCGCGCCAGCGGCCCGCCGGTGGAGAACACGTCCTCCGGCGCCGGGTCGCGCCCGGGCGTCACGGGCGCTCGCTCGCCGCGTCGCCGTCGACCGCCGCGCCCTCCAGATGCTCCTGCAGCGCGGCGGCCAGGTCCCGGTGCCCGACCTCGACCGCGAACGCATCGGCCAGATCGTGCGCGAGCCGCTCGACGACGGCCACCGAGCGGTGCTGGCCACCGGTGCAGCCGATCGCCACCGCGTAGCCGCCGCGTCCCGCCCGCCGTGCCGCCTCGGCGAGCTCGCGCGTCATGTCGCGCATGCGCGCGTACGCCTCGAGGCCACCATCGGCGAACACGTGCGACTGCACGCGCCAGTCGGTGCCCGGAAGCGGACGGAGCGTGTCGTCGTAGAACGGATTGCGCATCCCGCGCACGTCCAGCACGGCGTCGACGTCGGTCGGCACGCCGCGCTTGTAGCCGAACGAGACCAGCCGAAGCTGAAAGCGATCGTCGCCCGAGAGCCGCTGCATGCGCGCCCGCAGGTCCCGCTCGGTGAGCGAGGTCGTGTCCACCACCAGGTCCGCGTGCGAGCGGAGCGGCTCGAGCGCGTCGCGCTCCGCGGCCAGGTCCTCGCCCAGCGCGCCGCGCCTGAGCGGATGCGTTCGCCGGGTGAACGAGAAACGCCGGACCAGCGTCTCGTCACGGGCGTCGAGGAACACGACCTGCGGCGTGAATCCGCCGCGATGGAGGTCCTCGAGCGCGGCCGGCGCAGCGGCCAGGAACGCCGCTCCACGCACGTCGATCGCGATCGCGAGCGCCTCGTGGCCCGCTTCGTGCACGGTCCTCGCGAGGAGCGGCCAGAGGCTGGGCGGCAGGTTGTCCACCGCCAGGAAGCCGGTGTCTTCGAGCGCGTGCAGCGCGGTGGTCTTGCCGGCCCCGCTCATCCCGGTCACGATCACGACCCTCACGATGCGTCCCGGCGTGGCGGCGTCAGCCGACAGGAAGCGACGACGCCGTCGTGCTCGACGATCGCCGAGCCGTCCGCCTCGGCGAGCAGCGTGCCGTGACAGAGAAGCAGGTGGGCGCCGTCCGTGCTACGCAGCGCCACGAACGGGCGGGGGGTCCTGCGCGCCTGCACGAAGCTCACGCCCTCTTCCGCGCGATCGGCGATCGCTTCGGTGGCGGGCGCCTGGAGCAGCTGCCAGCGGCCGCTCTGGTACCGGATCAGGCCGGGCACGCCGGCGACCTCGACCTCGAACGCCGCGACGCCGGGGCCACGCTGGCGCCACTGACCGGGCGCGACGAAACCGACCTCGCGCTCCAGACAGCCGGCCGCCGGCGCTCCCGGCGTTCGCTCGACCACCACCGCCTCGCGTACCGCCCAGTCGGCGAGGAGGGACGCGAACACGTCCGCATCGGAGCGGGCGTGAAAGCAGCCGACGCGCACCCGCACGTACTGCAGGCCGCGCGACATCGTGTACTCCGTGTAGGCGTCGAACCCGAGACGGTCCAGGTCCGCTGCCACCGACTGCGCTTCGCGGAGGTCGCGGACCGCGACGGTCTGCACCGTCCAGCTCTCGGCCGCCGCCCAGCCGGCCAGGACGACGAGCAACGTCCACGCTCGAATCGCGACGGCGGTCACGGAGCCGATCACGCAACCACGCCCAGCGCCGAGCGGGCGGCGTCGCCGAACGCCCGCAGGATGCGCAGGCCCGCGCGCTGGCTCTTCTCGGGGTGGAACTGCGTGGCGTGCACGGAGCCCCGGCTCACGGCGGACAGGAACTCGACGTCGCCGTAGCGCGTGCGGCCGCCGACCAGGCCGGGCTCGTCGAAATCGACCCAGTAGGAGTTCGCGAAGTAGGCGTGGAACCCGTCGGGAACGGTCGCCAGCAGCGCTGGATCGCCGACCTTCCAGACCCGGTTCCAGCCCATCTGGGGCACGCTCGGGCCACCGGGAGGAAACCGCCGGACGCGGCCGGGCAGGAGCGCCAGGCCGGGGACGTCCGGCGCCTCCTCGGACCCTTCCATCAACAGCTGCAGCCCGACGCAGATGCCCAGGAACGGCCGGTCGGCGGCGACGTGGGCGCGCACCAACGGCTCGAAGCCGCTCGCGGCGAACGACGCCATCACCTGTCCGAAATGCCCCTGGCCGGGAAGGACCAGCACGTCGGCGCCCTCGGCCCGCGACGGGTCGGACACCGTCTCGGCCGGTAGGCCGGCCACGGCGAGCGCCTTGTCGACGCTGTGCAGGTTGCCGGCCCCGTAGTCGATCAGGACCGTACGCACCCTAGAGAACCCCCTTGGTGCTGGGAAGCTCGTCGCCGCGAACGCGCACCGCGTCGCGGAGCGCACGCGCGAACGCTTTCGTCACCGCCTCGCAGACGTGGTGCGTCTCGACCCCGGCCAGCACACGGACGTGGATCGTCGCGCCGGCGTGGTTCGCGAATCCGCGCAGGAGCTCGCGCAGGTGATGCACGTTGAAGCCGTGCGCGTCGCCCTCGAATCCGGCGGGATCGAACGCGAGGAACGGCCGACCGCTGAGGTCGAGCACGACCTGCGCCAGCGTCTCGTCCATGGGCACCCAGGCGTGACCGTAGCGCTCGATGCCGCGCGACTCGCCCAAGGCGCGACGGAGCGTCTGCCCGAGGACGATGCCCACGTCCTCGGCGAGGTGGTGCACGTCGACGGTGTCGACGTCGCCGTGCGCGCGGACCTCGAGTCCCACGGCTCCGTGTCGCCCGACCTGCTCGAGCAGATGCGACAGGAAGCCGTGCCCGACGTCCAGGACGACGTCGCCGCCGTCGAGATCGAGCGACGTCCGTACGTCCGTCTCACGCGTGACGCGGTGCACCTCGGCGCGCCTAGCCACGGGCGACCTCGCGTGCGTCCGCCTGGCGGCCCGCCGGCAACGCCGTCGGGACGGCGGCGAGGAACGCGTCGTCGTCCGCCTCGCTGCCGACCGTCACGCGCAGGCAGCCGGCGAGGCCAGGCAGGTGATCCTGCCGGCGGACGAGGATGCCCTCGTCCAGGAACGCCTGGTGAACGGCCTGGGCGTCTGGAACGCGGAACAGCACGAAGTTCGTCACGGACGGGTACACGGTGACCTCCGGATGGGCGGCGAGCGCAGCGCGGACGCGCTCGCGCTCGCGGCGGGCGGTCTCGATGCGACGCTCGCGCGCGCTCGCGGCCTCCGGGTCGCCCAGCACCACCTCGGCCACGGCCGCCTGGAGCGCGGAGACGTCGAACGGGAGGAGCACCTTTCCGACCTGCTGCGCAGTATCGGGATGCGCGAGGGCGTACCCCAGGCGGACCCCGCCCAGCGCGTCCGCCTTGCTGAACGTCCGCAGCGCCAGGCGATCGGGACGGTCGCGGATCTCGTCCAGGCGGTGCCGGCCGGCGTACGGCCAGTACGCCTCGTCGATCACCGCGGTCCAGTCGTGCCGGGACGCGGCCTCCAGGACGTCGGCGACGGCGTCGTCGTCCAGCCGGTTTCCGGTGGGCGCGGCCGGATCGGCGAGGAACAGGACGCCCGGTCCGCGACGCAGCTCGCGCGTCATCGCCTCGACGTCCAGCCCGAACCCGCCTGCGAGGAGCGGCACCTCGGTCAGCTCGACCCCCAACAGGCGCGCCTGCGAGGCGTACACCGCGAAGGTGGGCGCGACGGTCAGGACCCGCCGACCGAGACCCGCGGCGATCACGAGCGCTTGGATCAGCACGTTCGAGCCGGGAGCGACCACCACGCCTGCACGGTCCCAGCCGTCGCGAGCGGCGATCGCCTGCGCCACGGTGTGCGCGCGCAGTTCGGGGTAGCGATGCCAGTCGACCTCGCGCAGACGCGCCAGCACGCGCTCGCGCAGCGCTGGCGCGAGGTCCTCGGGAGCTTCGTTCTGATCGAGCTTGACCCGGTGGGGCCAGGTGCGGAACACGTAGGCAGGAGCGTCCCGCACCTCGTCACGGATGCTCATGGCGACCATGCTAGCAGGCGCCCGAACGGCCGGCGTTCCCTGCCTCGGCCGTCTCGCGCGGTCGGGCGGCTCTGCCTCACGGCGCGGTGTCCGCGGCCTGACGCTCCGCCCGCTCGCGCGAGTCGGCGATCGCCGCTTCCAGCGACGGATCCAGGCTCACAGCGCGGTCCCAAGCGTCCAGCGCGTCCTCGAAGCGTGCCAGGCCGTAGAACGTCAGTCCGAGGTTCAGGTGCGCACGCGCATTGTCCGGAGCGGCGCGGACGGCCTCGCGAAGCGTCGGCAGCGCCCGGTCGTAGCGTCCTTCCTGGAGCCAGGCGAAGCCGAGGTTGTTCAGGATCGTCCCGTTCTCGGGCAGCGCCTCGCGGGCGACCTGATACAGCTCGATCGCCTCGCCGGGACGGCCGTCGCGCTGCAGGGCGTTCGCCAGGTAGAACGCCAGCAGCGGCGCCTCGCCGGTCGTCGCGTCGTACGCGCGGCGCAGCTCCGCCACCGCCTCGGCGTTGCGGCCCTGCTCCAGGTGCGTGAGGCCGCGATCGAACGCCGCACGGGCCTCCTGCGGCAGGTCGTCGCTCCCGGCAGCGACGTCGCCGGCGTCGCCTGCGATGCGGGCGCGCTCGTCCAGCCGCCGCACGGTCCGTGCCGCCAGCGGCTGCGTCGCGTCCAGCGCCAGCGCCCGGTCCAGAGCGTCGCGCGCCTCGTCGAATCGGCCGGCGCCCGCCAGGGCCGTGCCGTACACCGCCCACACGTCGGCGTCGTCCTGATCCGCCGTCGCGTCGGGCGCGAGCTCCTCGGCCGCGGCGCGGGGAAGGCCGGCCTCGAGCAACGCCTGGGCGAGGTTGAACCGGACCGTCGCGCTCTCGTCCGCAGCCCCGTCCAGCACGCTGCGCGCCTCGTCGGTGCGGTCTTGCGCCACCAGCGCGAGCGCCAGCGCGTTCGCGATCCGGGGGTCGGCCGGAGCGTCCTCGTAGAACGGTCGCAGGCGCGCCTCGGCCGCACCTGCATCGCCGCGCTCGCGCAGCAGGCGCGCCTCGGCGATCGCCAGCCCGGCGTCGTCGGGAAACGCCTCCGCCCCTTCGCGCAGGAACGCCAGCGCCGCGTCGGCGCGGTCGGCCGGCAGCTCCGCCGCCAAGGTGTACAGACCGGGCCTGCGCGCCAGCGGGTCGGAGGCGGCATCGCGAAGGTAGGCCAGCGCTCCCGCCGCGTCGCCCGCCTCGAGCGCCGCCTCGATCACGGCGCGGTGGAGCTCCACCGCATCGGGCAGCGACCGGGCCGCGCTCCTGAGCGCCTGCAGGCCACGTGCGCCGCCCAGCGTCTCGGCGACGGCGAGGTGGGCCTCGAGCAGTCGGGGGTAGGCTGCGAGCGCCCGCCGGTACTCCCGCAGCGCGTCCTCGCCGCTCAGCAGCCCAGCCAGTCCCGCCCGCGCGACGGCGTGCGCAGGATTCCGCTCCAGCGCCTCGCGGTACGCCGCTTCGGCGGCCTGACGGTCGCCGGCCCGGAACGCGGCCACGCCCAGGACCGTCCACGCCTCGACGTCGTCGGGCCCGGCGGCGGTCGCCGCCCGCGCCTGCTCCAGCGCGAGCTCGTGATCGTTCGACAGCGACGCGGCGCGCGCCCGCTCGGCCATCAGCCAGCTCGATTCCGGAGCCAGCTCCGCCGCGGCGCGCAGCGCGGCGGCGTCGGGCGCGGCCAAGCGCGAGGCCGCGAGGGAGGCGGCCTGCAGACCCTCGACGCTGGGCGCGTTCGCGGCCACGCGGAGCGCGCCGTCCTCGTCCCCTGCGGAGGGGGCGAGCTCCAGTAGCCGAATCGCGGCCGCCACGACGGGAGGCAGCGCCTCGGCCGGAACGCCCGGCACCGTGACGGTGCTCGACGCCTCGATGCCGGCCGGGCCGTACCGCTCCAGCGTCACGTCCAGACCCGACGGCGCGGACGCGACACGTCCACCGAGCAGCGCGTGCGCCTCGAAGCGCTCGCGCAGCGCCGTGGCCGGGTCGACCCCGGCCCGGCCGGCCTGATCGGCCAGCACGACGGGATCGCCGATCGGCGGAACGAACACGCCCTCGAGCCGGTTCAGCGAGCGCTGCAGCCCGGCCGCCAGGCCGATCTGCCACGACGCCAGCTCGGCGGGTCCTTGGAGCGGCACCACCACCACTCGGGTCACGGTGTCCGGAGCCGCGTCGGGACCTGCGTCCGCGCCGGTCTCCTGAGCGAAGGCCGTTGCCAGGACGAGCGCCAGGAGCGTCGCCAGCACGGCGGGAAGGCGGAAGGTTCGGTGGAGCATCGACGTCGTCATCGCGGCGCAGTCTAGCCCGCGCGGAGGTGAGGACCCTGAATCAGGGCGACCCGCCGCCGCCGGAACGCTCCTCCGGACGGGGAAGCTCGAACGCGTCGGGCAGGAGCTCGCGGACGCTCGTGGCGCGCCACGCGCCGGCTTCGTTCACCAGCCAGACCCGCGCGTCCGGACCGAACTCGAACAGCACCTGGCGGCAAGCGCCGCACGGGGAGGCCGGATCGTCCGCGCTGCTGACCACGACGACCTCCTCGATGCGGCGGCCGCCGGCGCTGGCCATCGCCTGGATCGCGGACTGCTCGGCGCAGCGTCCCAGTCCGTACGAGGCGTTCTCGATGTTCGCGCCCGCGAAGACCTCGCCCCGGTCGGTGCGGACCGCGGCGCCGACGGGAAAGCGCGAGTAGGGGACGTAGGCGTTGCCGTGCGCCCGCCAAGCGGCCTCGGCGAGGTCGGTCGGCGGCGGGGTGGAGCGAGAATCGGACGTCATGGCGTTCCTCTCGAGAGTCGGTCCGCCAGGTGCGGGCCGAGGTGGACGAGGCCGACGGCTACTGCCGTGGCCGCAGCGACGAGCACGGCGCCGGCCGAGACGTCCTTGGCGCGCGCCGCGAGCGGGTGGTGATCTGGTGCGACGAGGTCGACGATCGACTCGATCACGGTGTTGAGCAGCTCGGAGACGAGGACCAGCCCGCACGCCAGGAGCACGGGCGTCAACGACGCGCCCAGCCAGAGGGTCGCGGCGATCGCGGCCGTCCCGATCGCCACCTCGATCCGCAGGTTCGTCTGGTCCCGCCACGCCGCGGCCAAGCCGCGAAGCGCGAAGCGCAGGCCGATCGGATCGCCGCGTCGCTTGCGCGGCGTCATCGCCGTGCGCTCGTCATCGCGCGCTCACCGCCGGGCGCTCATTCGCCGTTCCACGCGACGATCCGTCGTTGCGCGTCCAGGAACGGCTCCCACGACGCGGCGTCGGGATGATCGAAGCCCCGCAGGTGCGTGAGGCCGTGCGCGGCCAGGACCAGCACCTCCTCGGTCGTCCCGTGACCGTGCTCGGGCGCCTGACGCGCCGCCGCATCGAGATCGATCAGCACGTCGCCGAGATGCGCGACCTCGGGAACGCCGACGTCGTCGGGCTCCGAGCTGGGGTAGGAGAGCACGTCGGTGGGTCCCGGCACGCCGCGGTCGGCCGCGTTGCGCTCGGCCATCGCCTCGTCGCCCAGCAGCACCACCGTCACCTCGCGCTCCCCCAGCCCTTCCGCCTCGAGGAGCGCCTGCAGCGCCCCCTCGAGGCGGTCAAGCGCTGGGAAGCGCTGCGTCTCGCCTAGGATCTCCACCACGTTTGAGCCCCTTGATCTCCTCGGCGCTGGGGTACCGGACGCGCCGGTGCAACGACGCGGTCATGACCCGTTCGAAGGTGTTCGCGATCGCGTCGAGGTCGCGGAAGTTCAGCGGACTGTCGGACAGCTGGCCGTCCTGGAGTCGCTGCTCGATCAGGCGATCGATCATGGCGCGAATCGATCCCTGGGTCGGATCGGGCAGGGTGCGCGACGCCGACTCGACCGCGTCGGCCAGCATCAGCACGGCGGTCTCCTTGGTGCGCGGCTTCGGTCCCGGGTAGCGGAAGTTGAGCTCGTCGAGCCGCTCGGTGTCCTCGAGCGCGCGCTTGTAGAAGTACGCCAGGACGGTGGTCCCGTGGTGCTCTGCGGCGAACGGTTCGAGCGCCGGCGGCAGGCCGTGCTCCCGCAGCATCTCGACGCCGTCGCGAACGTGACTGGTGATGATCAGGTAGCTGAGGTGCGGGCTGAGCCGGTCGTGCGGATTGTCGCCGCTGGCCTGGTTCTCGGCGAAGAACTGCGGGCGCCTCAGCTTGCCGACGTCGTGGTAGAGCGCCCCGACGCGTGCCAGCAGCGAGTTGCCGCCGATCTGCTGCACCGCCTGCTCGACCAGGCTCGCGATGATCTGGCTGTGCTGATAGGTGCCGGGCGCCTCGAGCACGAGCTTCTGCAGAAGCGGGCTGTGGGGCGAGGACAGCTCCATCAGTCGGAAGTCCGTCAGGAACTCGAACACGCCTTCCGCCAGCGGGACCAGTCCCAGCGCCACGATGCCGGCCAGCACCCCGCCCGCCAGGTAGGACGCGACGTCCGTCGCGGCCGGCAGCGGCGCCGTGCCGCCGTTCATCAGCTGCAGGAACACCAGCGTCGCGCCGCTGACCAGCCCGCCCGCCGAGCCGGCGATCAGCAGCGCCATCCGGTTTCGGACCACGCCGGCCAGCAGCGTCGCCGCCAGTCCGCCCACCAGCACGGCCGCGGCGGACTGCAGCGGCGCGCCCGGCACCAGCAGACCGACCGCGATGGCGAGCCAGCCGGCCCAGAGCAGAGCAGCGACCTCGCCCAGCAGCGTCGCGACCAGCAGCGGGGCCAGCAGCACGAACACGAAGTCGCTGGACAGATCCAGCGCGGCGCGCTGCACGGCCAACGTCACCAGCGTCAGCCCGACGAGGAACACGAACTGGCGGCGGCTGACGCGGCCGCGTAGCGCCCGCGCGGCGTACGCCACCGGAAGCGCCAGCAGCGCGCCGACCAGCAGCGACCCCAGCACGACGACCGCCGTCTGCCGTAGCTGCCGGGTGCGCGGATCGTACAGCCCCACGGCCTGCAGCGCGCGCAGCTGCTCTTCGCTGACCGGTTCGCCCGCCTGCACGATCACGTCGCCCTCGGCGAGGCGGCGAAGCACCGGCGTGACGGCCGACGCGGCCGCGTCGCGCGCCGCCCGCGTGAGCGTCTCGTCGACGAACGCCGTCGGCATCAGGCGCTGTTCCAGGATCAGCCTCGTGTCCCGCTGCCGATCGGGCGGCGCGCGCACGACCGCCTCCTCGATCACGTCGCCGAGATGCGCCTCGCGCACGCCGTCCGCATCCTGGTAGCGGCCGATCAGGTAGGTCGTCGTCTCGGGCGGCAGCGAGGCGGCCGTGACGGCCGAGAGGACGAGCTCCTGGACGGGGCCGTCGACGCTGTAGATGGGGGGTACCTGGCTGCGGGCGGCCTGTCTCCGCCGCGCCGTCGCCAACGGGTCGGCGACCTGGAGATCGGCCGGAGCGACGAACGTCTCGGGGCTGGGCTCGCCCACCTCGAGCGGGATCGCCTGCCGCTGTCCGTAGACGCTGTAGAGCAGCGCGGAGAGGACCAGGAGCGCCACGGCGTACGGCCACGCCTGGGTGGGCGCCGGCCGTTCACGCCGCCGGCTGCGCGGCCGCGCCATCCTCAGCCCGCCTGCTCGTAGGCGCGCACGATCCGCGCGACCAGCGGATGCCGGACGACGTCGCCCTTGTCGAACGCGACGAAGCCGATCCCGTCGATGTCCGCCAGGATGCGCCGCGCCACGCGAAGGCCGCTGTCGACCGTGCCGGGCAGGTCGGTCTGGGTGACGTCGCCGGTGACGACGACCGTGCTTCCGAACCCCATGCGCGTGAGAAACATCTTCATCTGCTCCCCGGTCGTGTTCTGGGCCTCGTCGAGAATGATGAACGCGTCGTTCAGCGTCCGTCCCCGCATGAACGCCAGCGGCGCCACCTCGACCACGCCCGACTCGAGGTACTGCTCGGCCCGCTCGGCCGGCAGCATGTCGTACAGCGCGTCGTAGAGCGGACGCAGGTACGGATCGATCTTGGCTTGCAGGTCGCCCGGCAGGAAGCCGAGCTTCTCGCCGGCCTCGACGGCGGGCCGCGTGAGGATGATGCGCTTGACCTTCTTCGCCAGCAGCGCCTGGACCGCCATGGCGACCGCGAGGTACGTCTTGCCGGTGCCGGCGGGCCCGATGCCGAACGTGATCGGGTTCTTGGCGATCTCGGCCACGTAGCGCCGCTGGCCGGCGGTCTTGGGCTTGTGCCGTCCCGGCAGACGCGCAGCGGCCGCCTCGGCTTCCGGCGACGCTTCCTCGGGAGTGCCGTCGAGCGCACCGAGATCGCCGTGCTCGAGCTCGGTCAGGCTCACGTCGCCTCCGCTCCGGATCGTCCCCAGCAGGGAGCGGAACGTCCGCTCCGCCTCCTCGACCGCGGTGGCCTCGCCGCTGAGGCGGAGCTCGTCGCCGCGGGCGACGACCTTGGCCCCCAAGCGGCGCTTCAGCAGTTTGAGGTTCTCGTCGTTCCGGCCGAACAGGCTCATGGCCTCGGCGGGACTACGAAGCTTCAGCGTGACCGACGTTGCGATACCTTCCTCCTCCGGAGCCGCGCGCTGGCGGGCTTACCGAGCACCTCGCTCCACACGAGCCCACGTACGACGTCGTCGGGTCCGAGCCCGACGAGTCCGAACGCGTCCGGCAGTGTAGCGGACCCGGACCGCCGCGTGCGTCGGCCGACGTCGCCTCGGGGAGGACGCCTCGTGACGCGACTGTCCGGAGCGCCCTCCCGACCCAGGAACCCCGCGGGCGGGGGAGCCGACGGCGTAGGGGGCCGAGGCGTTCCCTCGCGACCCAGGAAGCCTGGCGGCGGGCCGCTGGGGCGACCGGAGCCGGTCTGGCCGATTCCCCGCGCGCCCGCGCCTCGCTGGGCAGACCCTTGCTGGGCAGACCCTTGCTGGCCTGCGCCCTGTTGACCGGCACGCTGCTGGCCTGCGCTCTGCTGGCCTGCGCTC
>Ga0209936_1000286_pt1 | contig 32181 bp, 32 predicted proteins | sample SalPonR1_A_D1_MG_FD_185694 | JGI IMG/M metagenome (GOLD analysis project Ga0209936, IMG submission 185694) | Salt pond soil microbial communities from South San Francisco under conditions of wetland restoration - Salt Pond MetaG R1_A_D1_MG... ...
GCGCATCATTTCCGCGACAGATACCCCGATCAATGAAGAAGGAGCGGATTTTCGCGCTGCGCTGCGGCATCGCCTGGGCGCGGTGGAAATTCGCCTGCTGCCGCTGTGTGAGCACCCGGAGGATATCGGCCTGCTGGCCGCACATTACCTGGCGCTGGCGCTGCAGGAATCCCGCGGCGAAGACCTCTGGCGCCTGCTCGCAGACAGTCCCCTGGCGGTCGGTCGCTGCGCCGCGTTGTTTGACCTGCTGCTCGCTCACGACTGGCCGGGCAATGTCAGAGAGCTGGTCAATATCCTGCGTCAGGTAGCGATCTCTGCGGATGGCGACATGCAGCTGCCGGCTGAGCTGGTCGATCGCCTCTCGGACAGCACCGGCGCGGGCGACACCGGCGCATCGCCGGCCATGGGCACGGGCAGGCGGCGGGAGCGGCCTCTGGACGAGATCAGCGAAGCGGACTTTGCCGCCGTGTGGGAAGCCGGTGATTACGAGGTCGCCCGCGTAGCCCGCAAGCTCGGCGTATCCCGCCAGTCGGTGTACCGACGGGTGCACGAGTCACCGGATTATCGTCTGGCGAGCGACCTGTCGCTGGAGGAACTGCGCGATGCACTCGCCGCCTGCGGCGGTGACTCGCGCTGTGCCGCCAGGGCCCTGCGCGTGTCGTTCACGGGCCTGCGGGCGCGGCTGAAGGACGTCCAGGCGCTGGCCGTCAAAGCGGCCAGCTCATCGGGCTCCGATGCCTGATACGGGCGGCTGTCAGCGGGCGGGGAGACGGCTTTGAAAATCGGTCGCTACCGGATCCAGCGACAGATCGCTGAGGGTGGACAGGGGCGCGTGCTGCTCGGCCACGACCCGCGCCTGAAGCGCCGGGTTGCCATCAAGCTGTATCGGCTGCCGGATCAGCGTGAGAGTCGCCGTCAGGCGCTGCGCGAGGCGAGGCGCAGTGCGCGGCTGGATAGCCCCCGCATTACCCGCGTATACGATGTGCAGGTGGCCGGTAATGATCTCGCGGTCATCATGGAATACGTCCCCGGCTGCGATCTGCGCGAGGTGCTGCGCAACACGCGGCTCTCGCTGGCGGCGGCACTGTTCATTGCCTCTGATGTCGCGGCGGCACTGGCGGCCGCGCGGCGGGCGCAGACCGTACACGGTGATATCAAGCCGGCCAACGTACTGATCGCCCGCAACGGGCGAGCGATGCTGGCCGACTTCGGCGTTGCTCTGGTTGATGGTGACTCGGCCGCCGTCGGCTTCAGCAGGGGCGCGCTGACACCAGAGCATGTGCGCGACGAGCCGCTGTGTTTCGCTTCGGATATGTTCTCGCTCGGCGTGCTGATTTACCACATGGTGAGCGGCGTGCGGCCTTTTGCGGTGGGTGAGGACGGTGAGCAGGCCATGTGCGAGGGCCGCTTTCTGGCCTTATCCTCGCATCTGGGTGAGGGCGATATTCCGACGCAGCTGGATGCGCTGGTCAGCGCTCTTCTGGCGACGGACCCGCGGCACCGGCCGGACAGTGTGCACGCGGTGCGCCAGGTACTGCGCGCTGCTGCGTTGGCACTACCCCTCGGCGATGCGGCACCGGTGCGCGCTGAAACCCAGGCGTTCTACCGCAGTGAAACCCGCAGCGACCTGCCGCCGGCGCTACTGTCGGCTTTCGGTGGTGAGTCTGCCGGCCGCCGCCTCGCGGCGAGCCTCCGGGCGCTGGCATCCCGCCGTCCGCTGCTGGCGGCGCTGGGGGGCGTATCTGTCCTGGCGCTGGGTATGACCGCGTGGTACTTGCGTCCGGTACCCTGTCTAGCGCTGCAGGCGCCGCAGCTGCGCGTTGATGGCCTCACCACGATCAGCGCCGACATCGACCGCGACTGGCTGCAGACGGAGCTGCGCCGCGGCGTCGAGGCAGGCCTGATACGGGTGCGCACGGCGGGTATAGCCGGCGACACGCGGCCGCGCATGATCGGCCGCGCTCAGGGGGATATGGCCTGTGTGCCGGATGGTCAGCTGAAGCTGGCGCTGGACTGTCGGCGGGACCTGTGCCTCATCTCATTACAAAAAGATGCGTCGCCCGTGGGAACCGGGGTGCCGCTGTACGCCGATGCCTCACTCGAGGCCTGGCGCAGTGCCATTCACAGCCTGGTGTTTACGGCGCTTCGCTGAGGGGTGAGGCAGGCAGGGCTTACGGCCGCGTGTTCTCAAGCTGTTGCCCTGACGTGATGGCGTGGATCAAGCGCCTGTTCAAAGGCAGCTCCAGACCGGCAACCGCCGGGTGTCTGAGCAGGTAGCCGTTGATGAAATCGATTTCGGTGCGTCGCCCGCCAAGCACGTCCTGCAGCATGGAGGAGCGGTTCTGCGCGGTGCTGTCGATGACCGCCAGCACGTCCTCCAGCAGCGAGGACGCATCAGCGCCCCTGCCAGCGGCGCGACAGGCAGTCGAGATCTCGCTGCACAGAGCGATGAGCAGAGGACGATAGGTAGCGCTGGCCAGCTCACCGTTGCGGCAGCGGTAGGCCGCCGTGAGTGGATTGATGACGCAGTTGATGGCCAGCTTGTGCCACAGGGTGCTGTCGATATCCTTCTCCCACCGGCACTCCCGCAGTTGGCCCCAGCTGTCGTGGAACCAGTCTGGAGGCGCCATGGCAAGGCCGGGCAGACCGATGCGGGTGGCGCCGCTGCCGGCCTGGACCGTGTGTCCTGCCGGATGCCGCCAGGCTCCGTCAGTGCTGGTGCCGCGAAAGGCGGCGAGGCCGTGAGGAAGGTCGTTGCCGAAGCCCATGCCGTTGGCCAGAACAAGCACGGTGCTTTGCATCTGCAGGCGATGGCGAATGCTGTGGATGGCGGGGTCGACAGCGGCCGCCTTGGTAGTCACCAGCAGCTGCGCTATCGGCGTGCCATCCCCCGGGAGCGACGTCGGGAAGGTGCGCCGCTGCGTGACGCCGCCGCTTTCCACCGTCAGAGTTCGTTGCGCTGCGGTATCCGCTCGCGATAGCAGGGTTACCCTGCAGCCGACGCTGGCAAGACGGTGGGCAAACAGGCTGCCGATGGCACCGGCGCCGAGGATGTGCCAGTCGCGCAGATCAGGGTCATTTCGCATGACGGGATGCCACTGGCGTCGGATTCGCAAGGCGGGCACTGAGCCTGCGCAGGTCGCCCTGCAGCCGCGGCTCATCGATGGCCACGTTGCAGGCGAACCACAGCAGCTCGAGGTACCGCGCCACGCGCAGGCCATCACGGAACAAAGCCCACTCCGCGGCGCTGGCCGATCGCTGCAGATAGGCCTGCAGCAGGACCGGCGCTGCGAGTGGTCCCTCGCTGGCAACCGCCAGATCGAACCAGCGACTGCCACGGGCCGCGTACTCCCAGTCCAGCGCGTACAGGCGGCCGCGATGATACAGACAGTTGGCCGCGGTGAGGTCGTTATGACAGATCACGCCGGCCGCGGCGTCCGCATCGAGCGCCTGGCAGGCATGCCGGAGAGGCTGTGTAACTTCTTGCATAAGGTCGGCGGTCGCGCTGCTGCAGCGCCGGCGCAGCAATGCCTCGTAATGCGCCACGCGCGCCTCAAGCCACAGGCGGGGGGCGTCGGCGAGCTGCAGGGAATGAATGGCCCTGAGCAGCTGGGCGACGTCAGCGGCGTGACTGGACGGCGGCAGGCTATCCGGGGCGAGGTAATCCACCAGCAGCACGCCGGCCTTCGCATCATGAAAACGCGGCGCCGGTGCGAGACCGGCGGCGGCCGCCGTGGCGTGCAGACGGAATTCTGTGTCGCGGTGAATCGCGTTGCGCGCCGGGTCCACGCCATCGATGCGCAGCACCAGGGTCTCGTCGCCGGCGTGAACCCGATAACTGTGGTTACTGCTGCCGCCGGGCGACAGCCGCCCGGCGAGTGTCACCGGGCCCGCAGCCGGCGCCGGGGACCAGTCCCTGCGCCGGTCGTTGATCAGCCTCAGGCCCTCCCGCAGTGCAGCCTGCAGGTGGGTGGCGCTGGGCGAGGTCGCAGGTCCCGGCGCGGTCGTCATCAGAAGCGGTATTCGCCGGTCACGCCGATGCGCCGCGGCGCCGCAAACTGGTAGTACGATTCAACGGCGTAGCCCTTGCGCGGATCATTGCCGAAGGCGCCAAAGCCGCGCACATAGTAGTCTTCGTCGGTGATGTTGCGCACCCAGAGGCCGAGCGTCCAGGCCGGCGCACGGTAATCCAGGCGCAGGTGCCCGAGCGTCGTCGAGCGTGCCGTGGCGTTGTGGCGATCGGAAAAATAAAAGTTGTCGCTGCCCTCGATCTCCGCGCGCACCTGCCACCGGTCCGCAAACTGATAGGTGGCACCGGTGCTGAACTGGTAATTGGGCGCATGCGCCTGCTCCCGCCCGGACAGGTCTTCCCCCGCCGCATTGACATAGTTGTCGAACTCGGCGTCCAGCAGGCCAAGGCTTGCGTATACCTGCAGCTGTGCGGATACCTGCCAGTCCATTTCCCATTCCAGCCCGGTATTACTCCCTGACGCCGCGTTGTCAGTGTAGTCGATAAAGGCGGTGCTGCCGTCTGGCCGCGGCAGTGCCAGAGAGCCGCGCGCCTGCTGATCGCTACGATCCATGTAGAACAGGGCGAGACGGCTGGACAGGCGCCCGCCGAAATACAGTGCCTTGTGCCCCAGCTCATAGTTCCACAGCAGTTCCTCGTCGTAAAACCCGCTGCCGGCAAGCGCGGAGGCGCCGGCCTCGGTCAGGGCCTCGGGATCCGTTGACAGCACGCCGGCGTTCACGCCGTTGGCGCGGTAGCCGCGGGACGCGCTGGCATAGACCAGGCCGCGGTCGCTGTAGCGATACTCCAGCGCGAGCTTGCCACCCCACAGCGTATTTTCCGGATTGGCGCGCACGCTGTTGTTGTCGGCGTAATCCATGTCGCGTCGGGCTAGACGCAGTCCCGTGCTCAAGGTGAGCTGTTCGGTCAGCGCGGTGTCCAGCTGTGCGTAGGCGGCGACGGTCTGCGTCCGGTAGTCACTGGTGAAGTCTTCTGCCAGGTAGGTGTAGCGGCGCCGCAACGATTCGTCGTCGTCGAGATAATACAGCCCGGCAACCCAGTCTGCCTGTAGCTTGCCAATGTTAAGTGGCTGCAGGGAAGACTGTCGCAGCTGGGCGCTGCGGCTCTGTCGTTCGCGCAGATACTGGTCGAAAGAAGAATATTCGAGCCCGGGCGCGATACCGACAAAGCTCCAGTCTTCATCAAAGGCATAGTCGGTCTCTGTATCTGCCAGCGTAAGCATGAGCTCTGTGAGCATCGTATCACTCTCGATATTCCAGGACAGGCCGAGCGCGTTGCTGCGCTGGCGGTCGTGCCCCGGCTGGTCCGACAGCGTGGTGCGGGTATTGTCGAGGGAAAAGGCGTCGTAACCGTTGTCGATATCGATGTGCATCAGGTTGAGATCCACGCTGTGGCGTGCATCGGGCAGCCAGCGAAGATGCACGTGGGACGACAGCTCGTCCAGGTTGTTGGTGTCATTGCGGTTCAGAAAGGCGTTCTCGATATAGCCGTCGCTGCGATGCTGGTTGACCGAGGCGCGGTACAGCAGAGTGTCATCGACGATGGGGCCGGTGATGCTCGCGCCAGCGGTGCGCTCTCCGTAATCACCCAGTGTCGCGCGCACGCGCGCCGCGTGCTCGGCCTGTGGCGCTGCCGTACGGATATTGATCAATCCGGCGAGGGCATTGGCGCCGTGCAGCGTCCCCTGCGGGCCGCGCAGGATTTCGACCTGCTCGGCATCAAACAGCATGCCTGCTGCGCCGAGACCGCTGAAGTCGATGTCGTTGATCAGCAGCCCCACAGAGGGGTTCAGCGGCTCAACGAACTGGCTGCGCTCACCGACACCGCGAATCTGGTAGTAGCGCGCACGGGAGCTGCCCCCGGAGAGGTTGACGTTGGGCGCCAGCGCCAGAATCTCCTCCAGGTGCTGGGCGGCCCTGGCGGCAATGGTGTCGGCATTGGTCACGCTGGTGCTTGCCGCCTGCTCGAGCAGGGAGGTCTCGCGCAGTTCGGCGGTGACAACGATTTCCGGCAGTATGGAGGATGAGTCCGCGGCGCAGAGGCTGCACAGCAGTGAGCTGCCAAAAAGCAGCGGCAGGGTCTTGCGGGTTCGGTGGTGGGTCATGCGCTTCACTCCCGTCAAAGCTGAGAATGGCGCGGGAGGAGAGCAGCAGCTGCGATCACCATCCCTACGCCGGTATGATCCGGATCAGGTTCGAAGGGTCCGCTCATCGAGCGTCTCAGGCCTGGGGCCTCCCCTTGGTTTGCGGCGCGAGTATAGTGTGCGGCGACGGCCCCCGCAATAACGGGAGCGTGTCGTTTTCTGTGACCGACCTCTCATTGCCGTTCCCCGTCGCGCCTGCGCTGGCAGAGCGCGGCTGCCGAGCGTTGGCGTGGCCACGGGTAGGGGGCATACTGCGCTGACTGACCGGCGGCGTGTACGCCGGCGCGTGCGGTGATTGGAGACAGGTGATGAGGGTAGGTGGGGCGGTATGTCTGACAAGCCGGTGACGACGTCATCTGCCGGCGCGGGCCGGATGCAGGGCGATGATATCGCCGTGAACAGCGACATGTTGACTGGCATCCTCGATGCGCATCGCAGGCTGCAGGCCGATAACGGACTCGCTGAGCTGATGCTTTTTCTGCTATCGCAACTGCCCGCCAGCCTCGACGCTCCGGCGGCTGAACTGCACCTGCTGGATGCCGACGGCGACATCGGTCGGGCGCTGCCGACATCCCTGGTGGAAAATCGCGGCCTCACCTTGAGCAACGACTCGCTGTCCCTGCAGTCGCTGCATGCGTCTGCCCCGCAGATCGAGATTATCGGTTTTGCCGACGAGCGGATGTTCCGGGTTCTTACCTGGGCGCCCTCTGCGAATGGGGCGGTGTTGATTCCGATCTTGAATGAGGGGCGCCTGGCAGGCAGTTACCATCTTGGTCTTGCCCAGGAAGCGCCGGGGGGTGGCCTTGCTGAACTCAGGCTGCTGCAAAGTCTTATGCACGGCATATCGCTCGCCCTGCAGCGCGCTCTGCAGCGGCACAAGACCGATGAGCTTATGCTGCTGGACGCGGAGACAGGGGTCGGCAACCAGCGCGCCTTCGACCGCGTGCTCGCGCGCGAGATCGCACGCGCCAGACGCACAGAGCAGCCTCTGTCTCTGCTGCTGATGAAAGTGGATAACCTCAATGACCTCTGCAGTCACTATGGCGAGCCGGCCTGTCGTTTTCTGATGCGACGTCTGGCGCAGCGTGTGACCTCCTGTCTGCGCGAGACCGATCATCTGTCACGCCTGGACAACGAGCATTTCGGCGTGCTGCTGCCGGCCTGCAGCGAGCCGCATGGGCACGACATCGGCGAGCGTCTGTGCAGCGATATACAGGATTTCGCTATCGATGACAGTCGCGGTGGCGTGCTCTACAGCACATTCAGCATTGGCGTCGTCAGCTGGGATCCCGTGACCCTGCCCTCTGACAGCCGCGAGCGGCTGGTGGCCATGCTGGAGTCTGAGGCGGCATCGGCGCTGGCCAAAACCGTGACGCGTGGCGGTAACGGCGTCAGCATTTCCCGGCTGGGCGCCCTCATGATCTGACCGCCCGTAGCGGTCCGCAGCTGTGATTCGCCGCCCCCTGCGTGCTAATATACGGCGCCATTTCGCATTCTCCCGGGCCGGTTCCCCGCTCGACTGCCCGTCTGGAAGGCCGAGGACACATCGCCTATGAATCTGCTGATGCTGTTGCTGCTGATCTTCGCTGCTGTCGCCCTCATGGTGGTTCTGGGGGAGCGCTTTGCCAAACCCGGCAGCCCGGAGCAGATGGCGCGCCTGCGGCGCTGGCTGATACCGCTGGTCGGTGCGGCTCTGGTGCTGTCGATTGTTGATTTCTACTGGCGCTAGGATGATCCCTGTCGGGGTATAACCCGCTAAGCGGTGCGCGGCACCGTCAATTTATTACGAGGAGAAGAAAAACGATGGTCGAGCAGAAGGCAACCAATGTGCACTGGCACGAGGGCGATATCGGGCGCAGCGAACGTGCCGATTTGCTCGGGCATCGCGGCGCCACCATCTGGTTCACCGGCCTGTCCGGCAGCGGCAAGAGCACCGTCGCGGTGGAGCTGGAAGGCGTGTTGCATAAGCTCGGTGTGCTGTCCTACCGCCTCGATGGGGACAATGTGCGTCTCGGCATCAACAGGAATCTCGGGTTCAGTGCCGAGGACCGAACGGAAAATATCCGTCGCGTCGGCGAGGTTGCCAAGCTGTTTGTCGACAGCGGCGTGATTGCCCTGAGCAGCTTCATCAGCCCTTACGCGGCGGACCGCGATCAGGTGCGTGCGCTGCACGAGGACGCGGGCATGGATTTTATCGAGGTCTACGTCGACTGCCCGCTGGCTGACGCCGAGGCGCGTGATCCCAAGGGGCTGTACAGAAAGGCCCGGGCGGGCGAGATCAAGAACTTTACCGGCATTGATGACCCCTATGAGGCGCCGTCGGCACCTGAGGTTCATCTGCATTCCGAACGCCAGAGTCTCGACGAGGAAGTGGCGGAGATTCTGGCGCTGCTGCGCCAGCGGCACATCATTCCTGCAGCGTAGTGGCCCACCGGGCCTGCGCCGGTTCCCGAATTGAAAGGAGACATGCATGATCAGCCCCCACGGATCCGAACAACTCAATGCCCTCTATGTCGAGGACGCAGGCGAGCGCGACGCCCTTGTACGGGAAGCCGATACCCTGCCGTCGCTGCTGTTGAACTCCGCCGCCGCGGCGAATGCCGTGATGCTCGGCGCCGGCTACTTCAATCCGCTGACCGGCTACATGGACCTGGCCGATGCGCAGTCTGTCGCCGAGACGCTGCACACCAGCGATGGTCTGTTCTGGCCGGTGCCCATCGTTAATTTTACCGATGACGCCAGCATCCGTGCGGGTGATCGTATCGCGCTGCGCGACCCCAACGTCGCGGGACACCCGGTGCTGGCGGTAATGGATGTGGAAGGCGTCGACGAGGTGAGCGATGCCCAGGTATGGGACATGGCCGAGAACATCTTCCGCACCCGCGACCCGGAGCATCCTGGCCTGAAAACCTTCACCTCATTGGGGCGCCGTCTGCTGTCGGGTCCGATCCGGGTGCTCAATTTCTCCTACTTCGCCACGGAGTTCCCTGACACCTTCCGCACCGCGGGTCAGATACGCGAGGAAATTGCTTCACGCGGCTGGCAGCGGGTGGTGGCCTTCCAGACCCGCAATCCCATGCATCGGGCCCATGAAGAGCTGTGTCGCATGGCCATGGACGATCTGGATGCCGACGGCATTCTCATTCACATGCTGCTGGGCAAGCTGAAGCCCGGCGACATTCCGGCGGATGTGCGTGATGCGGCGATCCGCAAAATGGTTGACGTGTATTTCCCGCCAAACACGGTAATGATTACCGGCTATGGCTTTGACATGCTGTATGCCGGTCCGCGGGAAGCGGTGCTGCATGCGGTATTCCGGCAGAACTGCGGCTGTACCCATCTGATCGTGGGTCGTGACCATGCCGGGGTCGGCGATTATTACGGCGGCTTCGATGCCCAGCAGATCTTCGACGAAGAGGTTCCCGAGGGCGCTCTGGCGCTGGACATCTATCGCGCTGATCACACGGCCTACAGCAACAAGCTCGATCGGGTGGTGATGATGCGCGATGCGCCCGATCACAACAAGGAGGACTTTGTGCTCCTGTCAGGCACCCGGGTGCGCGAAATGCTCAGTGAGGGCATCGCGCCGCCACCGGAGTTCTCGCGGCCCGAAGTGGCGGAGATACTCATGGCCTATTATCAGCACACGCAGCAGCGCAACGGGGCCTGAGAGCCATCACCGCAGCGCCGGCGTATTGCCCGCTGGTGAGCGGGGGCCCGAGTAGATGGCCGCCTGTTCACAATAGTGTCACAATTTTGCCATTAAATGGGCCACCCGGCGCCGAGCCGTTCGAGGCGGCGCCCGGTAGTGATGTGAGGCGCGGAGGACAGCATGGTGCAGGTGTGGCGTGACAGGCTGGGCGCGTCGAGCGAGACGCTATCGCGCCTGCTTGCGGCCGCGGTAGCGCGGCTCTCACAGCCACGGCCGCTTCACCGCCTGCAGCGTCTCGTCGTCCTGCTTGCCGCGCTGTGGTGCCTGTCATCGCTGGTCAGCATTGCCTGGTCATGGATGCCGTCGCCACGGGTAACGGTGCCGCCCCTGGGCTCGATCATCAATCCCCTGCGCCAGTCTGTCAGCACGGCGCCCGCGGCGTCGGTGGATATCGATCGCGTTGCCGACTGGCATCTGTTCGGTGATCCCGACAGCGCCAGCGAACAGGCACTGGCGCAGCTGGCGGCACGGCGTGTGGCGGCGGTTGGCGATCGAGTAGGTATAGAGGATGATGCGCGGGAGTCCCGTCTTCCGCTGCTTCTGCGTGGCGTGGTGTCCTCCAGCGATGACGGCCTGGGATACGCGATGATTGAATACCGCGGCGAGCAGGCGCTGTATGCCGTCGGCGACGACCTGCCGGTGCAGGGGCGGGTGCGGCTGGCAAAAGTGCTGCCGTCCCGCGCGGTGATCGATAATGCGGGCAGCTACGAACTGCTGCTGTTGTTCGAGGAGAATGCCTTGTCCCGTCAGGCGGAAAATGGCAGACCGGGCCTGGCAGCCGCGGCGGCGACTGCGTCGGCGGGGCCACCGCGGACACAGCAGGTCGACAGGCCAACGCTGGCGGCACAGTACCGCAAGCGTCTGTACAGCGATCCGCAGTCGCTGGCCGAGGTGGTGCAGGTTGCCCCCGTGCGCAGCGGCGGTGAGCTGGTCGGTTATCGGCTGTCACCGGGGCGCGCCAGCGACGACTTTGCGGCGCTGGGGTTCCGGGCGGGGGATGTTGTAACGTCCGTCAACGGGCTGTCGCTCAGCGATCCGGCCAACACCCTGCGGCTGTACCAGGCCATGCGTGATGAGCGCTCAGCGGTGTTTGAACTACAGCGAAACGGGAACGAGCTTGTGCTGAGTGTGCAACTGCCCGAAAACGGGAACGGTGAATGAAACGGACGGACTGTGATAGGGCGCGCCGGCTGCGGTCGCCAGAAAAACTGCGCCGCTGTCTGGCGGCACTGCTGCTGGCACTTGTTGCCGGGACGGTGTCGGCGCAGGACTTCACGGTCAATCTAAAAGATACGGATATCCAGGAGCTGATCACTTTCGTGGCCGAGGTGACCGACACCACCATCGTTGTCGACCCGGGCGTCAAGGGCAAGGTAAGAGTCGTTTCCAACAAGCCCATCGCCCGCGCCGAACTGTATGACCTGTTCCTGTCGATTCTCGATGTCCACGGCTTTACCGCCGTGCGCTCCGGCAACGTGGTGCGGGTCATTCAGAGCAAGGATGCCCGCTCTGCGTCCCTGCCCGTTGACCGCGAGAACGCGTCGCGCGTGTCTGACGAATACGTGACACAGGTGATCCGGCTGGAGAACATCTCTGCATCCAAGCTGATTCCCGTGCTGCGCCCGCTGGTCCCACAGCAGGCACACATGGCGGCCTACGCGCCGAGCAACGCGATCATCATGTCCGACACGGCGGCGAACATCCGCCGTATTACCGAAATCATCCAGCGAATGGACACGTCGGCCACCCAGGAGACGGATGTTGTGCCGCTGAAACACGCGGTTGCCGCGGATGTAGTGTCTATGCTGGAGAAGCTCAACCGGCCCGACCAGGGCTCCGAGGGGCCGGAGCCGGAAGTGCTGTTGGTGCCCGATACGCGCACCAACAGCGTGCTTGTCACAGGCGACGAACTGCAGCGTGCGCGTATCAACGCACTGATTGCCTACCTTGATACGCCACTGGAGCAGACGGGCAACGTGCGGGTGGTCTATCTCGAATACGCCGACGCCCAGGCCGTAGCGGAAGTGCTGTCCCGTGTCATGCAGAACCTGTCCCAGGGTTCGCGCAGCTCGCCGGGTGATGCCGGCGCGGCTGCGGGACGACGCAGCGGCACCAGTATCGAGGCTGACCAGGACACCAACAGCCTGATCATTACAGCAGAACCGGACCAGATGGCCGCCATACAGGCGGTGATCCGCCGGCTGGATCTTCGCCGCGCCCAGGTGCTGGTGGAGGCCATCATTGTTGAGATGGAAATAAATGATGGTGCCGATCTGGGACTGCAGTGGCTGTTTGCCAACGACGCGGGCGTGTTTGGCAGCAACGTCGATACCAGTGATCCAAGGGCACGCCGCATTGCCGGTGCCATCGTCCCACCCGGGGGGCAAGATGGCGCGCCGCAGACCGGCGACTTCAACGTCGGCGATCTTGCCGCCGCGCTGGCGCAGTCCTCGGGGCTGTCCCTGGGCTGGGGCAGTGTCGACGATGACCTGAGCATGACCGTGATCCTGAATGCCCTTGAGAGCCAGACCAACGCCAATATCCTGTCCACGCCGAGTCTGCTGACGCTGGACAACCAGGAGGCCTACATTACGGTTGGCCAGAACGTGCCGTTTGTCACCGGGTCATTCACCAATACCGGAGCCGGTGGTGATGGCGCCCAGAATCCCTTCCAGACGATCCAGCGCGAGAATGTAGGCATCACCCTGACCGTGAAGCCGCATGTCAACGATGGCGACGCGGTGGTGCTGGACATCGAGCAGGAGGTCTCCAGCCTCACCGGACTGGAGGCGACCGACCTGATTACCAACGAGCGCAAAATACAGACCAAGGTGCTGGCGCGTGACGGCCGCATCGTGGTGCTCGGCGGCCTGATCAAGGATGATGTGCAGGACCGGTCGCAGAAAGTGCCGCTGCTGGGCGACATTCCCTTGCTGGGGCGTCTGTTCCGCAATGAGTCGGCCCAGGTAATCAAGACCAACCTGCTGATTTTCATCCGCCCGACGATTATCCGCGATGACGGGCGCATGAACGAAGCCACTGGCGAAAAGTACCGCTATATCCGCGATCAGCAGATGCAGCGTCGCGAACGCGGCCTGCTGCGGCTGGATGACAGCAAGATACCGGTGTTGCCGGAGTGGGAAGCGCAGATACGCGAGCTCGAGGAATTGCGCGAGGATGCCGCCCGGGAGACGCGGGGGACACAATGAGCACAGGCCACGCCTTACAGGCGTTTTCCGAGCCGTCGCCGCCCGCGGCAGACGCCGCCGTTGGCCGCCTGCCGTTTTCCTACGCCAAGCAGCACGGGGTTCTGGTCGAGGCGGTGCCGGGCGGCAGTCCGGTCGTCTACCATCGTGAGCCGCTGCCTGCCGATGTGCTGATTGAACTGCGGCGGGTGCTGGATCAGCGTTACCGTCTCGAGTCGCTCGCCGCGGATGCGTTCCAGCTGCGCCTGAGCAAGGCCTATCAGCGCGACAACAGCGAAGCGGTGCAGATGGCCGAGGACATCAGCGCCGACGTAGACCTCAGCCGGCTGGCAGACGAGATTCCCGACGGCGGCGATCTCATGGACACCGAGGACGATGCGCCGATCATCCGCCTGATCAATGCCATTCTGTCCCAGGCCGTGCGTGATCAGGCGTCCGACGTGCACATTGAGACCTTTGAACACCGGCTCAGCGTACGTTATCGCGTGGACGGCGTGCTCACCGAGGTGCTGTCGCCCAAGCGCATGCTGGGGCCGCTGCTGGTGTCGCGGCTCAAGGTCATGGCCAGGCTGGATATCGCGGAGAAGCGCGTGCCCCAGGACGGGCGCATCTCTATTCGTATTGCCGGTCACGCCGTGGATATCCGCATGTCGACCATTCCCTCTGCCTACGGTGAGCGCGTGGTCCTGCGCCTGCTGGACAAGCAGGCGGGGCAGCTGGAGCTTGCCCAGCTGGGCATGCCTGGGGAAGTACTTGCCGGCTTCCGCCGGGCGCTGCGAAGTCCACACGGTATCATCCTGGTTACCGGGCCGACCGGCTCCGGCAAAACCACAACGCTGTATGCCGGGCTGTCCGAGATTAACGACAGCGCCAGCAATATCCTGACTATCGAGGACCCGGTGGAATATATGCTGCCGGGCATCGGCCAGACCCAGGTAAACACCAAGGTCGACATGACCTTTGCCCGCGGACTGCGCGCCATCCTTCGCCAGGACCCGGACGTGGTCATGGTGGGCGAGATACGCGACCTGGAAACGGCGGAAATCGCGGTGCAGGCCTCCCTGACCGGGCATCTGGTGCTCTCCACCCTGCACACGAATACCGCCATCGGTGCCATCACGCGACTGCAGGACATGGGCATCGAGCCGTTCCTGCTGTCGTCCAGTCTGATCGGGGTCATGGCGCAGCGGCTGGTGCGGGTGCTCTGCCCGCAGTGTCGCCGCGCGGCGCCGGCCACGGCGGGTGAGCGCGAGCTGCTCGGTCTCGGCGGCGACGGTCACGACAGGGACGCTGACAGCAGCGGTGATATCACGCTGTATCACCCGGAGGGCTGCGACGCCTGCAACAACACGGGCTATCGGGGACGCGCCGGTATCTACGAGCTGATCGAGATCCGCGACCGGCTGCGCGCCATGATCCACGAAGGCGCCAGTGAGCAGGACATGCTGCGGGAAGCCCGCGCGCAGCATGCCGGTATCCAGGAAGATGGTCGCGCCCGGGTGCTCAGTGGCCAGACCAGCCTGGAAGAGGTCCTGCGTGTTACGTCACTGGGGTAAGCCGGCGGGCCGTCGACCGTGACGGCCTATCGGTATCAGGCGCTGAATGCCGAGGGTCGGCTGGTCCGCGGCGTGCTGGAAGGCGATTCCGAGCGCGGTGTGCGCGCCCAGCTGCGTCAGCAGAAGCTACGCCCGGTCGAGGTTGCCACCGCGAATCGCAGCGTCAACCTGAGCGGTGGCTGGCGTGCAAGGCTGTTCCGACCGCGGGTGGGCGCTGGGGATCTCGCACTGCTCACGCGCCAGCTCGCCACGCTGGTGGAATCGGGCCTGCCGCTGGCCGACTGTCTGCAGGCGGCGGCTGAGCAGAGCCGCAAGGCGTCCACCAAAGGTCTGCTGCTGCAGGTGCGCTCGCGCGTGTCCGAGGGCCACACGCTGGCCTATGCACTGGGTGAGTTTCCCCAGGTGTTCAACGATATGTACCGCGCCATGGTCAGCGCCGGAGAGCACGCCGGTTTTCTCGGGCCCGTGCTGGAACAGCTGGCGGACTACTCGGAGCAGCGCCGGTATACCGCACAGAAGCTGAAGATGGCCATGATCTACCCCTTTATTCTGCTGGGCGTCGCGCTGGCGGTGGTGATTGCGCTGATGGTCTTTGTGGTGCCCGAATTGATCGGCATCTTCGCCCACAGCAGCCGGGAACTGCCGCTGCTGACGCGCGGCCTGATCGCCACCAGTGATTTTTTTCGCGAGTCCATCATCTGGCTGATGATGGGTGCAGCGGCGCTGGCTCTTGCGGTTCGTCGCGCGCTGCAGGCGCCGGCGCGTCGGCGCCGCTGGCATGGCATGCTGCTGCGCGTGCCGGGACTGTCGCGTCTGCTGATTTCCATGGATACCGCGCGCTTCGCCTCCACGCTGAGTATTCTTATGGCCAGCGGCGTGCCGCTGCTCGACGCGCTGCGTATCGCCGGCCAGGTGCTGGTCAATCTGGTTCTGCGCGAGGAAAGCCAGCGCGTGGCCGAGCGTGTGCAGGAGGGTGCCAGCCTGAGTCGGGCGCTGGGGGAAAGCGGCAAGTTTCCGCCGATGATGGTGCACATGGTGGCCAGCGGCGAATCCAGCGGCGCCCTCGAGAGCATGCTGTCGCGCAGCGCGTACAATCAGGAGCGGGAGCTGGAAATGACCCTGGGCACCGCAATGGGACTGTTCGAGCCGCTCATGGTCGTATTCATGGGCGGGATGGTGCTGGTGATTGTGCTGGCTATTCTGCTGCCGATTTTCGATCTCAACACAATGGTAAGGTAACGACATGCAAAAGCGATTTGTCACAGCGCGTCGCAGCGACGGTTTTTCGCTGGTCGAAATTCTGGTGGTGCTGGTTATCATGGGCCTGCTGATCAGCGTGGTCGCGCCCACCGTGCTCAATCGTGCGGATGATGCCCGGGTGCAGAAAGTACAGGCGGATTTCAAGGCCATCGAAACCGCGCTCAAGATTTATCGTCTGGACAATTACACCTACCCGACCACGGAGCAGGGACTCGCGGCGCTGGTAGAGCCCAGCACGCTGGCGCCGGAGCCGCGCAATTTCAAGCAGGGCGGATACCTGGCGGAAGTGCCGCGGGATCCCTGGGGTCGTCCCTACCTGTACCTGAGTCCAGGGGAGCACGGCGAGGTGGATATCTACACGCTGGGTGCCGATGGCCTCTCCGGCGGTGAGGGGCAGAACGCGGACATCGGCAACTGGGCAGCGGAGGAGTGAGCCGTGGGCCAGGCGGTGCCGGGGTATAGCCGTGCGTTCAGCCTGGTCGAACTGCTCGTGGTGTTGTTCGTGGTGGTGCTCATGACCTCACTTGCCACGCTGGGCCTGAATTCGGGCAGCCGCGACAGGGACATCGAGAGCGCGGTGCGCGGCATCATGGGTGTGGGCGGCTATGCGCTGGATGAGGCGCAGTTCAGTGGCCGTGACTATGGCCTGCGTCTCGTGCACGACGTCGCCTCGGACAGCTGGCGCACACAGTGGCTTGAGCGCTGGCCCGAGGGCTGGCGACAACCCGACACCGCGCGGGATGTCTGGGAGTCACGCAGTCTGGGCGAGGGCGTGATGCCCGAGCTGATGCTCGAGGGGCGCGACCTCACCCTTGCGGGTACGCAGGCCGAACCGGATGCACCGCCAGTGGTATTTTACGCCAGCGGCGAGACGGTGCCCGGGGAGCTTACCCTGCGGGACCGGGAGACCGGTGCCGTGCTCTGGCGGCTGCGCTGGGACCTGCTCGGACGCTTCACCCTGGAGCATGCGAACGGGCGCCCGGATGAGCGCTAGCGGGTCACGGGGTCATGTCGTCCAGATTGCCGTGTGGCCCACCAGGGCGTCGCGGGCGTTGGGCTTCACGCTGGTCGAGGTCATGGTCGCCCTCGCCATTGTGGCAATGTCGGTACCTGCCCTCCTGTTCACTCTCGACCAGCACATCGACGGCACGGCTCATCTGCGAGAGAAATCGATGGCCAGCCTGGTCGCCGCTAACAAGCTGTCCGAAGTACGTCTGCTTGCCACCGCGCGTCGGCAGCTGCTTCAGGGCAGCGAGAGCGGCACGGCGGACATGGCGGGTCGGGAGTGGTTCTGGTGGCTCGAGAGCGAGCAGACCCAGGTGCCACAGTTCGTTCGCATTGAAGTCCGGGTTGGCCTGCGCGAGGGACAGCCAGAGGCCGCGCTGCTGTCACGGGTTGCCTACCTGTCAGCGGATTTCTCCGACAATGTGGGGGTGCCCGATGCTTAGGGTCAGGGGCTTCACCCTGGTTGAGGTGCTGGTCGCCCTGGCGGTCACGGCCTTTGTCGCGGCGGCGGCCTACGCCGGGGTTGCCACGGTGATTTCCGGGGTGGAGCGCACTCGCGAAGTGGCCGAGCGCACGGTCGCCGTCAACCGCGCGCTGGCGCTGATGTCACGGGATATCCGCCAGTTTATCGACCGCGGCGTGCGCGACGAGTTTGGCCAGGAGCAGCCCGGTCTGAGCGGCGGCCGCCTGGCGCGCTTTCCGCTGACGCTGACCCGGGCCGGCTGGCACAACAGCGCCGGCCACGCGCGCAGCACGCTGGAGCGCGTGGCCTACGTCTTCGAGGACGCGTCGCTGTGGCGATTGCGCTACCCGGTGCTCGATCGCGCGGGCGGTGGACAGCCGGCGCGCGTGTTGCTGCTTGAGGACGTCGAGGGCGTCGAGCTGCGCTTTCTCGGGACTATCGACGCACTGCGCGCGGGCAATGCAACCCAGGTGGACACGCGGGACTGGGAGACGTCGTGGATAGAGGATGTCAGTCAGCCGGGGCTGGCGATGACGCCCCCGGCGGCAATGGAACTGCGCCTGGAGCTGGCGGATGTCGGGCTGCTGACACGACTGTATGTGCTGCCCCCGCACTGAGCCGCCAGCGCATCGTCAGAGCGGCGTGGCGCTGGTTGTCGCGCTGCTGGTATTTGCCCTGTGTGCCACTTTGCTGGTGGCAATGCAGCGCGAGTTTGATCTGTTCTATCAGCGCGGCGCCAATGTGCTGCTCGGCGAGCAGGCACATGCCTATCTTCTCGGCGCCGAGGCGCTCGCGGCCATGGCACTCAAACTGGATTACGATACTGACCTGCAGCGGGATAGCCCCCGGGATGATCTGCGCGAGGTCTGGGCGCAGCCGACGGCGCCCTACGCCCTGGACGAGGGCGGCTGGCTGATGGGCGAGCTGGACGATCTGCAGGGACGCTTTAATCTGAACCTGCTCGCGGCGCAGGGTCCTGCTGACACCAGCGGTGGACAGCCGGAGTACACCGCAGCGCAGCGCTTTTTTCTCAGATTGCTGGTTGCACTGGAGGTGAATCTTGCCGAGGCTATGCGCGTTACCGATGCTATTGGCGACTGGCTGGATGCCGACCGCGAACCGCGCATGAACGGCGCGGAGGACGATTACTACGCCGTGCAGTCGCCGGCCTATCGTGCCGCCAACCGGCCCCTGGCCAGCGTCAGTGAGCTGCGCGCCATCGCCCACGTCACGCCGGAACTGTATGAGCGCCTGCGGCCGCTGGTGGCGGTATGGCCACAGGCGGCGGCGCCGATGAATATCCACACCATGCCGGTGACCCTGCTGCAGGCGCTCGGCAGTGACGATGGTCTGCAGCCACTCGCGCCGGGCACGGCACAGGGACTGGCGCAGGTGCGGGCGGACATCGGCTTTTCCAGTGTCGAGGATCTTCTGGCGCTGCCGGCGCTGGCCGTTGCCGACAGCGCCGGGCTGTTGGGCCTGCTCGGCGAGTCATCGAGCTGGTTCCTGCTCTCGGCGCGGGTCGAGATTGCCGGTCGCGAGCAGCGCTTGTACAGTATTCTGCAGCGCGACAACCGTCAGATATCAACGGTTGTCCGGGCAAGCGGCAGCCTGTGAGCACGACGTCGAGAGCGCGCCCGCGTTGCGCGGCGTCAGCCAACAACAACCCGTCGGGAAATCACCCACTGCATGAATGAAAACCTGAATGTGCTGCGCTATAGCGACGGAGAACTTTGCTGGATCAGCGCCGGCGATGATGCGCCGCCGCGATCGCTTGCGGATGCCACGGTGCGCGAGACACTGCGCGCTGCGCTCACCGCCCGTCGAGGGCGGCTGGTATTCGCCGCGCCGGGGGAGCAGGTCCGCCTGCTGTCGCTGCCCGTCTCGCCGGAGGAGAAAAAGCATCTCGATCGCGCGCTGCCCTTCCTGATAGAGGAAGACGTTGCGCAGGATATTGAGGATGTGCATGTCGCGCACCTCAGTCGGGGGGCGGAGCAGGTCACCGCCATGCTCTGCTCGCACGCGTGCATGCAGCGATGGCAGGCGGCGCTTGCCGGACTGCCGCGCATCGAGAGCTGGGTACCGGAACCGCTGCTGCTGCCCTGGCGCAGCGGCGAATGGTGCCTGGCGTTTGATGGTGATCGCGCCATTCTGCGCACGGGGGAGGCCAGCGGCACGGCGGCTGAAACCGCTTTGCTCCCGGTGCTGCTGGCATCGCTGATGGCACGTGACGGTGTACCCCAGGTGGTCGTGGTCTACGGACAGGACCGTGTTGCCGAACTGGCCCGCCTGCCGACCGATCTCGCCGCCAGTGCGCAGTGGCGCGACGGTGGTTTCGCCGCAGCGCTGTGGCTGTCTGACAGCAGCAGGCTGCCGCCCTCGCTGCTGCAGGGCGCCTATGCTCCGCGTCTGCCGCTGGAGCGCTGGGCGCGGCAGTGGCGCTGGCCGGCTGCCGCGGTGGCGGCGGCGTTGCTGCTGCAGCTTGCCGCCACCTGGAGCGACTATCTGCGACTCAGTGAGGATAATCGTATGCTGCGCGCCGCGATTGAGGAGCGCTACCGGGAAGTCAACCCACGGGGTGCGCTGGTCGATCCGGAAACCCAGCTTCGACGTCAGCTGGACGCTCTCAGCGGGTCTGCCCAGGCAACCGGTTTTGCCCGCCTGCTGGAAATCGTCGGCGCAGCCATCACCTCGCAGGGCGGCACCCGTGTCGCGTCGATCAATTACAATCAGCGCGGCGGGGACATGCGACTCGGTATCACGGCACCCGATTACGGCGCGGTAGAGCGCATCCGGGAAGCGCTGTCCGAGGCGGGTCTTGAGGCGGTGCTGGAGAATAGCAGCGCGGCAGGCGATGGCGTGCGCGCGCGCCTGCGCGTGGGTGGCGCGTCGTGATCAGACAGTGGTTTTCCCGCTTTACCGGGCGGGAGCAGGTGAGCCTTCTGGTTCTTGTCGCGGCGCTGTTGGTCTTTATCGCCTACCATCTCATCTGGTCCCCGGTGGTCGAGGCGCGCGATGAGATGGTCCGGCGCAACCTGGCAAGCGCCGAATCGCTGCAGCGGGTCAGTGCCATGGTGTCGGACATCGCCCAGCGCCGGGAATCCGGCGACAGCAGGTCGCAAGGCCGCAGCATCACCGCGCTGGTCAATCAGTCCAGCCTGAAGCAGGGCCTCACAGTCACGCGCCTGCAGCCGAACAGCCGGGGTGAGGTGCAGGTGCGTTTCGAGGCCGCCGCCTTCGACGCGCTGATGCGCTGGCTGTATCAGCTGGAGTCGGGCGAGGGCGCCCTGGTCACTGAGCTGTCGCTGAGCGAGTCCGGCACGCCGGGTCGGGTGAACGCGACCGTGCGCGTTGCCGGGGGCGGGTAATGCGGCGTCTCTGGCTACTCTGTGCGCTCACTCTCCTGCTGGCGGCCTTACTGTTTGTCATTGTCGGGGCGCCGGCGCGACTGCTGGCATGGGTGGTGCCATCCTCGCAGCTCAGCGCGACCGGCTATAGCGGCACACTCTGGAATGGCCGCGCAGCGAGTATGGCCATCGCCACGCCGGCGGGCCCGATGCAGCTGGGCAGCGTGCGCTGGCGTATTGCGCCGGCGTCGCTGCTCCGCCTGTCGCCGACTGTACGCTGGCACAGTCAATGGGGCAGCCAGGCACTGCAGGGCCGGGTCCGCTGGCTGGGCGGACAATCACTGGCGCTGTCCGATGTCGAGTTCGCTATCGATGCCGGTGTGCTGCGCGGCCTCCTGCCCGTGACCGTGAGCGGGCGCTTCAGTGGGCTGCTGTCTGACATTCTCATCGACAACAGCCGGCTTGTCCGTCTGCGTGGCCAGGTGAGCTGGCGCGATGCCGTCTGGCGCGACGGTGACAAACGTTTTTCTCTGGGCAGCTACGCGTTAGAATTTCGTCCCGGCCGTAATGGCAGTGGAAACGATGGCACGACGGGTGAGGTGATCACCCTTGAAGGGCCGCTTCTTGCGGGTGGCGAGATCACCCTGAGCACGGCGGGCCGTTTTGCCCTCGCCCTTACACTCAGCAGTGAGGAGCCTATCGCGCCACCCCTTGAGCGTGCGCTGGCCCTCGTGGCGGCGCCGCAGAATGATGGCTTTCTTTTGCAGCTGCAGGGAAACCTTTATCCGACCCCGTGAACCAGGAACCGAGTAACCATGTCTGAACCCGCTTTTCGCAAGTATGAGTGCATCGTCTGTGGCTTTATCTACGATGAGGCAGCCGGCCTGCCCGACGAGGGCATCCCCCCGGGCACCCGCTGGGACGAGATTCCCGATGACTGGCTGTGTCCCGAATGCGGTGTAGGCAAAGAGGATTTCGACATGATCGAAGTGTGAGATTCAGGCTGCAGTGCCTGTGTGGCAGCCGAGCTCACCACAGCCGGATTTTTTCTCCTGCCGCGGCAGAACAGCTGCAGTATTGACACCTTTTGTGTAGACTCCACCGCTAATAATTACCCTCCGCGGAGCGAATAATATGGCGGCAGCTGGCGGCGCCCATGCCCACTGGTCTTCCCGTTTTGCATTTCTCATGGCGTCGGTCGGCTTTGCCGTCGGCCTTGGCAACATCTGGCGATTTCCGTACATCACTGGCGAGAACGGGGGCGCGGCGTTCGTGGTCATCTACCTCGTCTGCGCCTTCGTTATCGGCGTGCCGATTCTCATCGCGGAGCTGATGGTCGGTCGACGCGGTGATGCAGCGCCGCCCATTGCCATGGAGCGGGTGGCACAGGCCAGTGGGCGCTCACGGCAGTGGCAGTGGGTCGGGGGCATGGGTCTGGCAGCGGCATTCAGCATCGAGATCGTCTATTCGGTCATTGTCGGCTGGGTGCTCTGGTATCTGTACAAGGCGGTGACGACTGGCTTTGTCGGCGTGGATACCACTGTGGCGGAGCTCGAGTTCAGCGCCATGCTGGCGAGTAACTACGGCATGCTGTTCTGGACGCTGGGCGGCCTGGCGATCACCGGACTGATTATTTATGCGGGGGTGAAAGACGGCATCGAGCGAGCTGTCACCTTCATGATGCCGTTGATGTTCCTGCTGTTGGTTGTGCTGGCCGTCTTCAATTACTTTGCCGGTGGTTTTGCCCGGGCCATGGAGTGGCTGTTCACACCGGACTTCAGCAAGGTCGGTTTTGCCACGGTGCTTGCCGCGGTTGGCCAGGCTTTCTTCTCCATTGGCGTGGCCATGGGTGGCATGATGACCTACGGCTCCTACCTGCCCAAGAACATCTCTATCGCGCAATCCGTCATCATCATTGTCATCGCGGATACCCTGGTCGCACTGCTTGCCGGACTGGTGATCTTCCCCGCCGTGTTCAAGCATGGTCTCGATCCGGCAGCGGGCGCGGGCCTGATCTTCCAGACGCTGCCAGTGGCCTTTGCCCAGATGCCCGGAGGCTACGCTTTCAGCGTGCTGTTCTTCCTCATGCTGGCGGTGGCGGGTATTACGTCGATGGTGGGCCTGATCGAGTGCGTCAACGCCTGGATCGAGGAAAAATATGGCGTGCCGCGTCATCGCAGCGCACTGCTGGTCGTTGGCAGCATCGCCGTGCTCAGTGTGCTCAGCATTCTCTCCTACAATGTGCTCGACGGTTTCCGCATTGCCGGACGCAACTTCAACGACAGCATGGACTTCTTCTCCAACCAGATCATGTTGCCGGTGGGTGGACTGATGATCGCGGTGTTTGCGGGCTGGGTCATGATCAAGCCGGAATCGCGGGATGAGCTATCGGCGATGTCTGCCGCTACCTTCGGTCTGTGGCATTTCCTCATCCGCTTTGTGGTGCCGCCGGTACTGCTGGTGATCTTTGTCATGGGTGTAAAGGGCTAGTGGCCCTGTAGGCTTCACGGGCGGGGGAAGGACAGATGCTGGCGGTGATCAACGATTTTCTCTGGGGGCAGGTGCTGATGATCGTGCTCATTGCGGTCGGGCTGCTCTTCACCGTCAGCTCACGCTTTGTGCAGTTTCGTTATTTCGGGCGGATGTTCTCGGTGCTGGGCGGTGCAATGCACCACGAAAAAGGGCATGTCAGCTCGTTTCAGGCCCTGGTGGTGAGTGTTGCCGGTCGCGTCGGCGCAGGCAATATTGCCGGTGTTGCCGTCGCGATAACGCTCGGCGGGCCCGGCGCAATTTTCTGGATGTGGCTCATTGGTCTCATGGGCATGGCCACGAGTTTTTTCGAGTGCTCCCTGGCGCAGCTGTTCAAGCGCTATGAGGCGGATGGCAGCTATCGCGGCGGCCCCGCGTATTATCTTTCCCACGGCATTCGCCAGCGCGGACTGGCCATCGTGTACTCCATTCTCCTGCTGGTCACCTTCGGTCTCGGTTTCAACGCACTGCAGTCCTACGTGGTCGCCACGTCGCTGCAGGCGTCCTTCGGCGTCTCTACCTGGATAACAGGAGCCGTCATGGTGATGCTGCTCGGTTTCACGATTTTCGGCGGTATACGGCGTATTGCGGTGGTCTCCGAGGTCATTGTTCCCGTGATGGCCGGCAGCTACCTGCTGGCCGCCATTGCCGTTATCGGACTCAATCTGCCGGAGGTGCCGGCCGCGCTGCTGCTGATCGTCAAGAGCGCGTTCGGACTGGAGCCGGCGATTGGCGGCGGGCTCGGTGTGGCGCTCATGCAGGGCGTGAAGCGCGGCCTGTTCAGCAATGAGGCTGGCCTTGGCAGTGCACCGAACGTCGCAGCGGTGGCGCATGTGCCGCATCCGGCAAACCAGGGCATGGTGCAGGCCTTCAGTGTCTTCATCGACACACTTATCATGTGCACCTGCACGGCGCTGATCATTCTGCTGTCCGACCTGTACCAGCCCGGCGATACCTCTGTGTCTGGCGTTGCCCTGACCCAGGGGGCGCTGGCGAGTCATTTTGGCGACTGGGGTGGCAGTTTTGTCAGTGTGGCACTCGCGCTGTTTGCCTTCAGCTCCATCATGTACAACTACTATCTGGGAGAGAACAGCCTCAGCTTCTTCAGCGACAACAATCCCTGGCTGATCAACCCCTACCGTTTCGCGGTTCTGGGACTGGTGTTCTGGGGCTCCGCCCAGGACCTTGGCACCGTGTTCGGCTTTGCCGATCTCACGATGGGTCTGCTGGGCCTGGTGAACCTGTTCGGCCTGGTGTGCATGTACCGGCTCGGGATTCGCCTGCTGCGTGACTATGACCGACAGATGGCGGCCGGGCATGACCCCGTGTTCGATCCGGATGAGTTTGCCGATCTCGATATTGACCGTCGCGCCTGGAAACCGCGCACATAGCGACGCCGGGTCTTCCCTCAAACCGGCCGTACGGGTGGCCGTGTCGCTCGGCCCGGGGGCCGGCAGCACGCTACAGCACCGGCGACATCAGCCGCGCGGCGCCCATGGCAAAGGGAAACCAGAACGGCTTATCGCGCAGATGCTGTGCGACCACGCGGTCTGACTGCTCAAAGTCGGCATTCAGCATGGCCTCCACCTCGGCGCAGAAATCGACATTTTCCACCAGGCCGGTGATCTCGAAATTCAGACGGAAGGAGCGGTTGTCGAAATTGGCGGTGCCCACGCCGGCCAGGCGATCGTCCATGAGAAATACCTTCTGGTGCAGAAAGCCCTCACGGTAGCGGTAGACATTCACGCCGGCCGGCAGAAGCTCCCGGGTGAAGGCCCAGTTAGCCATGCCCACGACCGGGCCGTCGGGACGGTCGGGAATCATGACCCGCACATCCACCCCGCGCAGCGCAGCCAGCTGCAGTGCTGACACAATGCCGCGGTCGGGCACGAAATAGGGGCTGGCAATCCAGATCCGCTCTCGCGCTGAGATGATGACCTCGTGGTACATCAGGCCGGCCTCCTCGAACTCACTCGCGGGATCGGAGGGAAAGATCAGGACGTTGCAGTCGCCGGCCCGCGCATCGTGGAACTCCCAGTTGACGTCTACCGGCCGGCGTGTCGCCCAGCGCCAGTCGGTGGCAAAGGCCAGCTCGGTACTCATTACCGCGGGTCCACGCAGGCGCATGTGGGTGTCCCGCCAGGCACCCCGTCGACCGAGGCCGAGGTATTCGTCGCCAACGTTGTGCCCGCCCAGCCACGCCGTGCGTCCATCGACCACCACAATCTTGCGGTGGTTGCGGAAGTTCAGCTGCAGGCGGTTGCGTCTTCCCTGGGTAGTATTGAAGGCGGCGCTTTGAACGCCGGCCCGCTGCATGCGCCGGTACAGCTCGGTGCGCCTGAACCGCGGGCAGCCAATTTCGTCATACAGCAGGAATACTCGCACGCCTGCCCGTGCCTTGCGCGACAGCACCTCGCCGATGCGCGCGCCAAGATTGTCATCGCGAATGATGTAGAACTGGAAGAGAATATAGTTCTGTGCACTTTCGAGTCCCTGCATGATGCTGGCAAAGGTGTCCTGCCCGTTAATCAGCAGTTCGACATTGTTGCCACCAGTGGCGGGCAGCCGCGCGAGCCTCGCCAGGCTGCCGTAAATTGGGAAGGCGGCATCACCGTAACGCGTGTGGCGACCGATGGCTTCCAGGGTTTCCTCTGACAGTGCCTCGGTCTGCGCTTCGATCTCGCTTCTCTGCTCAAGATAGCCGTCGAAGCGGTTGCGTCCGAAGATGAGGTAGAGGGGCAGGGCGATGTAGGGCAGCGTGAGCAGGGAAATGCTCCACGCGATAGCGCCCTGTGCAGTGCGCACGGTCATGACCGCCTCTATCGCCGAGAAAATCGCGGTGACATAGACCACCACGACCACAACAGCAATCAACTCGGTGTAGGGAAGCTCAGGCATGGGTCCAGTGTAGCATCGCCAGGCGCCGGGGACGGCGACGGTAGCGCATGGCGAACGGTCGCCGCTTCAAAATCACCTTGCCAGACTGAAACGGGCGTCTACTCTTCAGATTGACGGTGCCCGTAGCAGTCCCTGCCAGGGGCGCCACGCCAACAATGAAAACAACAAAGGTAACCAGTATGAAAAGCGTCATTGCTGCAGTGCTACTGTTACTGCCCCTCATGGTGCAGGCACAGGAACGTAGTTACGAGCCAGGCAATTTCTGGCAGATCTCCGGCGTCAAAACCATGCCGGCCAAGTTCGATGCCTATATCGACGATATCAGCGGTTTGTGGCGTAGCCAGATGGAAAAGATGAAAGATGATGGCAAGATCGTCAGCTATCACATCATGGCGAATGTGCATCCCCGGGAAAGTGAGCCCGACCTGTGGCTGATGGTGCAGTGGGCGTCGGCGGCCGACATGCTGGATACGCCCTGGGACTACTGGGATGAGCTGACTGACGATATCGTCGGTTCCGCGGCAAAAAGCCGGGAGCTGGCAATCGATCGCGGGGAGCTGCGTATCATCATGGGTGACACGCTCGCCCGTGAAATCACCTTCAAATAGTCAGCACCGGAGTGCGTGTCGGCGTTGCCAATGGCAGCCCGGCACGCCACTGTCGGCGACTCGCTCAGGCGGGAATAAACTGCACGACACCCACGGCGGTCAGAAATACCGCCAACAGTATCCACTTCCACACTGCCCATCGCATCGTCTTCTCCAGATTCCAGGCCGGCGGTTTATTGTGACTCGCTCAGCGTGACGTCCACATCCCGGGTGTCATCACCGCGCCGCACCGTCACCGTGATGCGCTCACCGATCTTGCGCTTTTCCAGGATCGACAGGTAGTCGTCATTGCTGCGTATCGGCTGGCCGTCAATGGCCGTGATGACGTCGCCAAGCACGATATCACCGCGGGCGTTGCGAAAGGCACCGCTGAGTCCGGCGCGGTCGGCGGGCAGATCCGGGAATACGCGCACGATCGGCAAGCCCTTGATACCGTAGCGGCGTATCCAGCCGTCGCCGGCAAGCTCCAGCCCCATGATGGGTCGCAGCATGCGGCCGTAGCTGATCAGCTGTGGCACCACGTCCTTGACGGTGTTGACCGGGATAGCGAAGCCGATGCCGGCACTCGCGCCGCTGGGGCTGTAAATGGCCGTGTTGACGCCCACCAGCTGGCCCAGGGAATTGAGCAGCGGGCCACCGGAATTGCCCGGATTGATTGCTGCGTCGGTCTGTATCACGCCGCGGATGCGACGGTTGCTGGGTGCGCGGATCTCCCGGCCGAGGGCGCTCACGACGCCGGTGGTCAGCGTGGTATCCAGTCCGAAGGGATTGCCGATAGCCAGGACCTTGCGCCCCACCGCCAGTTCGGACGAGTCGCCAAGTGGCAGGGTCACCAGCTCGTTCGGCGGATCGAGCAGGCGCAGCACTGCGAGGTCTTTCTCCGGCGCCACGCCGATGACTTCGGCGCTGTACTCGCTGCGATCCTGCAGGCTCACCGTCAGCTTCTGAGCGCCGGCGATCACGTGAAAGTTGGTGACAATGAGCCCGCTCGAGTTCCACACAAACCCGGTGCCGGAGCCGCGCGGAATCTCCTGCACATTGAGATTGAACAGGTTGCGTCGCAGCGTCGAACTGGTGACATTGACTACCGCGGGACTGGCGGCGCTGAACACCTGCATGCTGTTGGTTTCGTCATCAGTGGCGAAATCGACGTAGCCGGTCTGTGCCCCGCGGTCGTCTGCGTCGGTCTCTGCTGAGCGCTGACTCCCGGTCTCGGCGCTGCAGGCCACTGCAAACAGACAGAGCATCAGGCCTGCGGCAATGCGGCCAGCTGTCAGCAACGTGTTAATCATGGCTCTCATCCCCTGCGGAAGGCCTCGCGGAATTCACGGATGCGATCGGCATTGGTGCCGAGATCACTGACGCCGACACGCGATACCGAGCGCAGATCCACCAGGGTGCCATCAGCGTTGCTGCGCACGCGGATCACGATATCGTCCTTGAATCCCATGATGGTGGTGGTGTCGACGGCCTCGATCCTGCCGCGGTTGAGGTCGGCATTGATAATCTCCCAGCCGAGTTCTCTGGCAATCTGTTCGCTGCGCTGGAAGGTTTCGCGTATGGAGGTTTCCGAGACCAGCGTATGCAGGTCGGGGTAGGCGGCGATCTGTTGCTCGATAACGTCGCTGTCGATGTCGAGTGCATTCGAGCGTTCACCGCGGGCCTCGACCACGGCCTCGGAGAAGCGGGGCGGATCGGTCACGTCTGTGGTGATGTCGTGAATCGGCGGTGCATCGCCTCCGGTCAGGACCAGGGCCAGCAGCATTGCGCCGGGCAGCGTGGCAGCGCCGAAACCCAGCACGGCAGCGCGCTGCTCGCGAAACCAGGGCAGGATCAGCGCCAATGCGAACCACAGCAGCAGGAGGGCGCTCGCGGCACAGGCCAGCGCGTACAGCATCAGTCCCTGCTGCCAGTTCCCCGAACGCACGGTAAGTACGGCAATCGGTATCAGGAGCAGCAGCGCGATAGCCAGGTAGCCCGGCCAGCGGATGGCGCGCGAAAGATCGTTCATGAATTCCCCTTGAGTGCGCGTATGCGCTCTTCGAGTGGTGGATGCGAGCTGAACAGACGGCCGAGCCCCTGCTTCAGCTGCTCACTGATGCCGAATGCGGTCAGTTCGCCCGGCAGGTCCTTCTGCTGCGGCTGTTTCTGGCGCAGCCGGTCCAGCGCGCGGATCATGGCAGCGCGGTCCGTCAGGGTCGCCGCAGCGGCGTCGGCCCGGAACTCCCGCCAGCGGGAGAACTTGAAGACGATCATGCTGGCGAGTAAGCCGAGCACGATTTCCGCAATGATGGTGACGACGAAGTAGCCGATACCATAGCCGCGCTCGGTCTTGAATACGACGCGATCCACCGTATGTCCGATGATGCGGGCAAAGAACATCACAAAGGTGTTCACAACGCCCTGGATCAGCGTCAGCGTCACCATGTCTCCGTTGGCAACGTGGCCGATTTCGTGTCCCATTACGGCGCGGACTTCCTCGCGGGGAAACTGTCGCAACATGCCAGCGCTCACAGCGACCAGTGCGGCATTGCGGTTCCAGCCGGTGGCGAAGGCGTTGGGCGATTCCGACGGGAAGATAGCCACCTCAGGCATGTCGATACCGGCCTTGCCGGCCAGTTCCCGCGTGGTCTCCAGCAGCCACTGTTCGTCGCGGTTACGCGGCTGCGTAATGACCTGGGCGCCGGTGCTGCGCTTTGCCATCCACTTTGACAGCAGTAGCGAAATGAACGAGCCGCCGAAACCGAACAGGGCACAAAAGACCAGCAGCGCCTGCAGATTCAGGTCAACCCCGTTCTCCGCCAGCAGGCCCTGAAAGCCGAGCAGATTGAAAATGGTGCCGACCAGCACCAGCACGGCAAGGTTGGTGGCGAGGAATAACACAATGCGCATTGGCATGGCTGAATCGATCCTGATGCGGTGGGTTTAGGGGTTATGGGGTCTCATCTGCCAGCTTCAAGCGCCCGGGTGCAACCTGTGGCTCGCCGCGCTCACTGAGGGTGGCACAGAGAATCTCGCCGCGCAGGTCGACGTCCCGGGCGCTGATCTCCACCAGTGTGTTGACGGCTTCGTCGCGGTGCCGGTAGCGCGCCAGCTGCTTCGGGTCGCGCCCGTCCTGCCACTCCTTCGACTTGCCCCAGTAGTAGCCGTTCTGGTCCCGGATAACAAAAACCTCTGTCATGCTGCCTCCTGATCAGCTCTGGGCAAGCAGGAAATCCTTTGCCTCGTTGATTTTCGCGGCCAGATAGTCACTGCCGCCGCGGTCGGGATGCAGTTTCTGCATCAATTTACGGTGGGCCGCGACAATGTCGTCGCGTGACGCGTTGTCGCCGACGCCGAGAATCTGCATGGCTTCGCGCCGGTTCATGGGGCCGCTGTTGACTGCGCCGGCGCTCGAGTTGTGCCCGGCCGTCTCGGTATCCGAAAAACGCTGTTCAAGATACGAGTCCAGCAGCTGCACGGATTCCGGGTCCTCGTTGAGACAGTACTGGCGCAGTTCCTCGAGCTGGCCGCGATCCATGTCGTCGAGACGCCACTGGGCAAAGGGGCCCTGTAGCACCTCGCCGGAGAGCGTTCCGCTCGCATGATCCAGGTCCATCGATAGAATGCGGGTGGTGACGGTGGAGTGTTTGCCGCTGCCCGCCTGGGCCCGCTGCTGCCACCACTGATTGAGCACCGGAAACAGGCGCAGCAGCAGCGGCAGGGATTGACGCATGATCACCAGCAGACCGGTGAGGGCAGCTCCGACCCAGTGCATCTTGCCCATCATAGTGAGTATGACCACCACCACCACTGCCGCGCCGATGGCGATCTTGGTGGTCTCCGCGCGCCGCTTGTGAGGCGGCAGGCCCTGCACGCGTTTCAGCAGAATATAGAAAACGGCAATGACCGCCAGCAGCAGTACGAGTTTCGGCACCGGGCGCCCTCAGTCCTTTAATTGCGAAAGGAGCAGTCTAGCACCTCCCGAGCGATCATCCTGCAATGCGCGGCGGCCGCCGGCGGCGAAGCGCGCGACGGCGCCAAGGAGTTCCTGCAGCGTTCTGGCGCTGCTGTGGTCAAAGCCACAGTGAGCGCCGCCGCTGAGTGATGCCATCTGCTTCAGCGTCTGGCCCACGCTCGCATCCGCCCCTTCCTGAAACAGGAACAGCGGCAGTTTGCGCAATCCGCATTGGCCTGCCAGGTCGCGCAGGCTGTCAGTCGGTTCCTCGATAGCGTCACCGATGAAAACCAGTGCGCGCACGGGCACGCGGGAATGTTCGTCCAGGCCGTGGCGCAGGACGCGCTGCAGTTGCGTCTGACCGGCTTCACAGCGAACCCGGGTCATGAGTCCGCGTAGCGTTGCGGTATCGTTGAGCCAGCCGGACGCGCGAAAATCGCGAAAGCCGCGGTAAAAACACAGCTGCACCGAGAGTGCGGCTATCGGGGCGGTGGCGCTGAACATCTCGCCCTGCAGATGGCAGGCCATGTCCCAGGTGGGCTGGCGACTGGCGGTTGCGTCGATGGCGAACATGAGACGCGGGCTGCGGTCGACAAACTGACGGATGGCGCGCTGCTTCTGCAGAAAGCGGGCGACCTCTCCGGTCTGTGGGTTCTTGCTGGGCGGTCTGGCCATGGTATGGAGCTGCCGGCGGATTCCGAATCGTTAACACAAGGGGAATAGTATAGTGAAGCCGGAGCGGTACCAACCGCCCCGGGCCTGTTTCCCGCGGCCAGCCGTACTACAATAGCAGTCATTAACGAACAGCAGTAAGTCACGTTCACCTTGCCCGACAATGGAGTTAGCCAGCATGTCGAAATTGTTTGAATTCCGGCGCAAACACGCGATACCCGGCCCGGATGATGCCCTGCCCGGTCGAACCGAGGCCATGCAGGTCCCGCCGCAGCACGAGGTTCTCGGCACACCGCTCGCCGGCCCCTTTGCACCGACGCTACAGGAAGCGGTGTTCGGCATGGGCTGTTTCTGGGGCGTCGAGCGCCTGTTCTGGAAACTGCCCGGTGTGTACACCACGGCGGCGGGGTACGCCGGTGGCTACACGCCCAACCCCACCTACCGTGAGGTCTGCTCGGGCAAGACCGGGCACACCGAGGCGGTGCTGGTGGTGTTTGATCCGGCGAAGATCAGCTATCCCGAGCTGCTGCGCACTTTCTGGGAAGGCCATGATCCGACCCAGGGCATGCGCCAGGGAAATGACCTCGGTACGCAGTACCGCTCAGCCATCTACACCATGGACGATGCGCAGCAGGCGGAGGCAGAAGCGTCCCGCGAGGCATTCCAGGCCTCCCTGAGCGCAGCCGGCCACGGCGAGATCACCACGGAGATCGCTCCCGCCGGGCCGTTTTTCTACGCCGAGGATTACCACCAGCAGTACCTGGCAAAAAACCCCGGCGGCTACTGTGGGCTGGGCGGCACCGGGGTCAGCTGCC
>Ga0209936_1000290_pt1:0-22500 | contig 31893 bp, 27 predicted proteins | sample SalPonR1_A_D1_MG_FD_185694 | JGI IMG/M metagenome (GOLD analysis project Ga0209936, IMG submission 185694) | Salt pond soil microbial communities from South San Francisco under conditions of wetland restoration - Salt Pond MetaG R1_A_D1_MG... ...
CGCACTACCTCGAGGCGCGCGACCTGAAGCCCAAGGGCGATGGCAAGGTGTGGGCGTTCCTCGGGGACGGCGAGACCGACGAGCCCGAGACGCTGGGCGCGATCAAGATCGCGGCGCGCGAGAAGCTCGACAATCTGATCTGGGTGGTGAACTGCAACCTTCAGCGCCTCGACGGTCCGGTATACGGCAACGGCAAGATCATCCAGGAGCTCGAGGCGATCTTCCGCGGCGCGGGCTGGAACGTGATCAAGGTCGCCTGGGGACGCTACTGGGACAAGCTGCTCGAGAAGGACGACGAGGGCATCCTGGTCGAGCGGTTCGAGCGCATGGTCGACGGCGAGTCGCAGCGCTACGCCGCGTTCGGCGGGCCGGAGCTGCGGGAGCGCTTCTTCGACACGCCCGAGCTGAAGAAGCTGATCGAGGGCTGGAGCGACGAGGACCTGGACAAGCTCAACCGCGGCGGACACGATCCGACGAAGGTGTACGCCGCGTACCAGCGCGCCGTGCGCCACGAGGGCCAGCCGACGGCCATCCTGGCCCGTACCGTGAAGGGCTACGGACTGGGCGAGACGGCGGAGGCCAAGAACCCCGCGCACCAGACGAAGAAGCTCGACGAGGACGACATGCGCACGTTCCGGGACCGGTTCGACATTCCGATCGCGGACGAGGACATCGGCGACTACCCGTTCTACCGGCCCGAGTCCGACTCGCCCGAGGCGAAGTACCTGCACGAGCGCCGAGAGGAGCTCGGTGGCTACCTGCCGGCGCGCACCGTCGACGTCGAGCCGCTGCCGGCGCCCGCCGCCGAGCTGTTCGAGGAGTTCTACGAGGGAACGAAGGACCGCGCGGTGTCGACCACGATGGTGTTCGTCAGCGTGCTCCGGAAGCTGCTGCGGGACGATACCTGGGGCGACCGGATCGTTCCGATCATTCCCGACGAGGCCCGCACCTTCGGCATGGAGGCGCTGTTCCGTCAGATCGGCATCTACTCTCCCGGCGGCCAGCTGTACGAGCCGGTCGACGCCGAGCAGATCCTGTACTACAAGGAGTCCAAGGACGGCGCCATCCTCGAGGAGGGGATCACCGAGGGCGGCGCGATGTCCAGCTTCCTCGCGGCCGGCACCAGCTACGCGAACTACGGCGTCACGACCGTGCCGTTCTTCATCTACTACTCGATGTTCGGCTTCCAGCGCATCGGCGACCTCGCCTGGGCGGCGGGCGACACGCGCGCCAAGGGGTTCATGCTGGGCGCGACGGCGGGCCGCACGACGCTCCCCGGGGAGGGACTGCAGCATCAGGACGGCCATAGCCACCTCCTCGCGATGCCCAACCCCAACCTCGAGGCGTACGACCCGTCGTTCGCGTACGAGCTGGCGACCGTGGTGCGCGAGGGCATGCGCCGGATGTACGAGGAGCAGGAGGACGTCTTCTACTACCTGACCATCGAGAACGAGAACGTGCCCCAGCCGGCCGCGCCGGAGCATCTGTCCCGTGACGAGCTCGTAGACGGCATCCTTCGCGGCCTCTACCTGTTCCGTCCATCGAGCCGTCGCTTCAAGGCCAAGGCGCAGCTCTTCGGCTCCGGTGCCATCATGGGCGAGGTGCTCGAGGCGCAGAAGATCCTCGAGGACTACAAGGTGGCCGCGGACGTGTGGAGCGTGACGAGCTACAAGGCGCTCTACCGCGACGCCGTCGAGGTGACGCGGCGCAACCGCCTGCGCTCGGGCGGCGAGCCCGAGACGCCGTACCTGCGCCGAGCGCTCGAGGGGACGGAAGGCCCGTTCGTGGCGGCGTCGGACTACGTCAAGGCGCTTCCCGACATGCTGGGCCCGTACCTGGAGCGGCCGATGCTGTCGCTGGGGACCGACGGCTTCGGTCGCAGCGAGGCGCGCGAGGAGCTGCGCGACTTCTTCGAGGTCGACGCCAAGCACGTGGCGCACGCGGCGATCCGCGCGCTCGTCGACGACGGCGCGCTGGACCAGGAGGTCCTCGACGAAGCGTCCCGCGATCTCGGCATCGATCCCGACAAGCCCGACCCGGTGCGGTCGTAGTCCCCACGAACAACAGCGAGCGAACGGAGTGATGACGTGGCAACCGAATTCAAGCTTCCCGAGGTAGGCGAGGGGATCGACTCCGGCACCGTCGTCTCGGTCCTGGTGTCGGTCGGCGACCGAGTCGAGATCGACGAGCCGGTGATCGAGCTCGAGACCGACAAGGCGGTCGTCGAGGTTCCCTCCGACGTCGCCGGTGTCGTCGAGAGCATCGAGGTCGAGGAGGGCCAGGAGATCGACATCGGCAGCGTCGTCCTGAAGGTCGCAGAAGGCGAGGGCGAAGCCGCGGCCGAGCCGGAGGCCGAGCCCGAAGCCGGGGCAGCGGAGGAAGCCGAAGCGGAGAAGGCCGAGGGCGCCGAAGCGGGCGCCGAGCCTCGGGAAGCGAAGGCCCCGGAGCGCGAGGAGGCGAAGGAGGCGAAGGAGGCGAAGGAGGCCGCGCCGCCTGCCGGAGCCGCCCGAGCCGAGGCGCCGGCCGAAGGCGAGACGCCGCCCGGACTGATCCCCGCGGCGCCCAGCGTGCGACGTCTGGCGCGAGAGCTCGGGGTCGATCTGCAGGCGGTGCAGGGCTCCGGCATCCTGGGTCGCATCTCGGCCGAGGACGTGCGGGCGTTCGCCGAGGGCGAGACGCCCAGGCCCGCCGCCGCGGCCGAGGCGCCCAAGCGCGCCGCCGCACCCGCGGCGCAGCCGCTGCCCGATTTCTCGCAGTGGGGCGAGACCGAGCGCGTGGCGATGTCGGGCATCCGCAAGGCGACCGTCAGGACGATGGCGAACGCCTGGTCGACCGTGCCGATGGTCACGCACTTCGACAAGGCCGACGCCACCGAGTTCGAGGCGCTCAGGCAGCGCTTCAAGCCCGAGGCCGAGAAGATCGGGGCGAAGCTGACGCCGACCGCGATGCTCATCAAGGTCGTCGCCGCCGCGCTCCGGAAGTTCCCGGACTTCAACGCCTCGATCGACACCGAGACGCAGGAGATCGTCTACAAGAAGTACGTCAACGTCGGCGTGGCGGTCGACACGGATCACGGGCTGCTGGTGCCCGTCGTGAAGGACGCGGACCGGAAGAACATGCTGGAGCTCGCCGCCGAGCTGGGCGAGCTGGCCGAGAAGGCCAGGAACCGCAAGCTCTCGCCGGACGAGATGCAGGGCGGGAACTTCAGCGTCAGCAACCTCGGAGGGATCGGCGGCACCGGCTTCACCCCGATCGTCGCGCCGCCCGACGTCGCCATCCTGGGCGTCTCCCGCGGCGGCATGGAGCCCGTCTGGGACGCCGACGACGAGGTGTTCGTCCCGCGCATGACGATGCCGCTGTCGGTGACGTACGACCATCGGCTCATCGACGGAGCATCGGCCGCGCGCTTCCTGCGCTGGGTCTGTCGCGCCATCGAGGAGCCGTTCCTGATGAGCCTCGAAGGCTGAACGCGTCCCGAAGCCTGAGCCGTCGCGCTCCGTCGCCCGCCGCCACGCCCTCGGAGCGTGGCGGGGGGAGGCCCGGCCGCCGCCACGCGCACGCGTCGGCAGGCGGCCGGGCGTTTTCATGCGTGCGTGGTAGCATCCGCCTCATGAACGCGCCGGTGACGAGCCCCACCCGCGACGCGCGGACCGGCCCGTCCCGCCTGTCTCTGCGGGCCAGCGGCCTCACCAAGCGGTACGGCGGTCGTGCCGTCGTCGACGGCGTCGATCTCGTGCTGGCTCCCGGCGAGATCGTCGCGCTGCTCGGTCCGAACGGTGCCGGCAAGACCACGAGCTTCTACATGATGGTCGGCTTCGTGCGGCCCGACGCGGGTCGGATCGTGCTGGGCGACGAGGACGTGACGCGCTGGCCGATGCATCGCCGCGCGCGCGCCGGGCTGGGCTACCTCGCGCAGGAGCCCAGCGCGTTCCGGCGAATGACCGTCCGCGACAACCTGCTGGCCATCCTCGAGTTCCGCGAGCCGTCGCGCGACGTGCGCGAGGCGCGCGCCTCGGCGCTCCTCGACGAGTTCGGCCTCACCCGTCTCGCCGACCATCGTGCCGACACGTTGTCGGGCGGTGAACGGCGCCGACTCGAGATCGCCCGCAGCCTCACGATCGATCCGTCGTTCATCCTCCTCGACGAGCCGTTCACGGGCGTGGACCCGAAGTCGATCCGCGAGATCCAGGATCTGATCCGGGACCTGCGCGAGCGACGCGGCCTGGGGGTGTTCCTCACCGACCACAGCGTCCGCGAGACCGTCGCGATCGCCGACCGGGTGGTGCTGATGTTCGACGGCCGCGTCCGGTTCGACGGCACGCCCGAGGCGTTCGCCGAGGACGAGGACGTCCGGACGACCTACCTGGGAAGCGACTTCCGACTCTGAAGGCGGTCCGGACGATGATCCAACGGCAGGACGGCATGCGCGATCGGCCTGGACGTCGGCGATGACCTACGTCCTGGGCCTCGTGGTGCTGCTGCTGGTGTTGGCCGGCGTGATCGCCTGGGCGGGCGATCGGCTGGGTACCTGGGCGGGGCGTCGCCGCCTGACGATCTTCGGCGCGCGTCCACGGCGGACCGGTCAGGTGATCGGCATGGTGGCGGGCATGCTGATCATGCTGACGACGCTGGGCGTGCTGGCGATCGCCTTCCAGAACGCCACGCAGACGTTGCTGAACGCGCAGCGCACGGCGCAGGAGCTGACCCGCCTCCAGTCGCAGGAACGCGCCCTGCAGGCGCAGGTTCGGGGGCTGGACGCCGAGCTCGAGGCGTTGTCGCTGGAGCTCGAGGAGGCCCGCACCACCATTCGGAGCGCCGAGCGTGCGCGTGACGAGGCGCTGGCAGAGAGGGATGCCGCCGCAGCGGAACGGGACGCGATCCGAGCCGAGGGCGAGGTGCTCGAGGCCGAGCTCGCGGCGTTGGAGGAGAACCTCACGGAGGTCCAAGGCGATCTCGTGGCGGCACAGGACGCCCTCACGGCGGTTCGCGCCGACCTGGTCGCGGCACGTGACGAGCGGGACGCGGCGTTGCGCAGCGCGAACGAGGCCCGCCAGGCCGCGGTGGAGGCGGAAGCGGAGGTCGAGGCGCAGCAGCAGCGGGTGCGCGAGGTGCAAGGGGAGCTCGACGCGGCGAACGAGCGCTTGGACGCGCTACAGACCGAGCTGCTGGTCGCCGAGACCCGCGTCGCCGAGACGCAGGCCGATCTCGCGCTGGCGCAGGCCGACCTGGCGTCGGCCCGTGCCGCGCGCGAGGAAGCGCTCGTCGAGCGGGACGCGGCCTTCGCCGACCGTGACGAGGCGTTCGCCGACCGTGACGAGGCGCTCGCTGCCCAGGCCGAGGCGGACGCCGCTCGCGATCGGGCCCTGTCGGATCGCGACGCCGCCCTCGACGAACGTGACGAGGCGCTGACCGAGCGCGACGCCGCGCTCTCGGCGGTCGGCGTGGCGCGCGCCCAGGTCGCGCAGCTGCAAGGCGTGATCGACGTGCTCGAGACGGAGAGCGCCACGCTGGAGGCCGAGGCCGAGCGCCTGCTGGACGACAACCGTGGGCTCACGGCGCAGAACGAGGCGCTCGACGCCCAGAACGCCGAGCTGGCGGGACGGAACGAGGGGCTCGTCGCGCTCAACGCCACGCTGGAGAGTCGCATTCTTGACGCCAGCGAACGCGCCACGCAGCTCCAGGACCAGGTCGACGACCTGACCCGGCGCCTCGAGGATCAGTCCCGGCGTCTGTCCGCGATCCAGCGCGAGTTCGATCGCGCCGCCTCCGGCGACGTGACGTTCGAGACGGGCGAGCTGATCTACAGCGGAGCGATCGACGCCGCGACGGCCGCCGACGCTCGCGAGGCGCTCTCCCGCTTCGTCCGCGACGCCAGCATCGCCACCTCCAGGCGGGGCGCGGGCGAGGTCGTGCTCCGGTCGGACCAGGTCGCGATCCTCGTCGACGCGATCGTGCAGACCCCCAGCTCCGACCTGGTCCGGCTGTTGTCGCCGCGCAACCAGTTCAGCCCGGTCGAGGTCGAGGTCGTCGTCGAGGCGTTCGAGAACGACCTCGTGCTCGAGGCCGGACGCCTGCTGGTGAGTCGACGGATGCACCTCGGCTCCGAGGACCTTCCGATCAGCCAGGCCGAGCTCCGTTCCGCGCTCTCCTCCCTCAAGGGCGACGCGCTCTCGGCGCTCCGGCGGTCGGGACTCGACGAGTTCCAGCTGCCTCGCTACCCGACGTTGACGGAGGAGACGTTCGCCGGCCTGCTGCTCCGTCGCGACGGCCCGGTGACGATCGGCGTGCTGGTCCTCGACGACGTGATGCGCAGCGGTCCCGCGGACCTCGAGCTGGTGATCCTCGACTGAGCGACCCGAGCGGCCGGCGCCGACCTGCCGGCCGCTGCGGAGACGGATGGCCGCGCCCGTTCGTGCCCACGCCCGATCAGCCGTCCGGCGGCCGCGCTTCCTCGGGCCGCGTCGGCATCCGAAGCAGGTAGACGATGCCCGTCGATCCCGCCACCGCGACCAGGACGCTCAGCCAAGGCCGCGCCGCCAGAAGCACGGTGCTTCCGCCGGCGAAGAGCACGATCATCGAGATCGCGAACGCCTTGACGCGCGCGGGCAGCCCGAGGCCCGCGCGAACGTCGCGGACGATCGCGCCGAACAGGGGATGGCTCAACAGCCAGCGGTAGAAGCGAGGGCTCGAGCGGGCGAAGAAGAACGCCGCGGCCAGCAGCCACACGGTCGTGGGCCAGCCGGGCAGGACGACGCCGACCGCGCCGAGGCCGACGAAGACCCAGCCCAGCGCGAGGAACGCGGCTCTGAGCACGGGATTCGCGACGATCGCCCCCGGCGCGAGCGCCGGGTCCTCGGTCGTCGCGCCGTTCCCGGCGTGGGCTCCGACGTCAGGACGTGGGTCGCTCACGACCCATGGTATCCCGGCGTCGGGTCGGTCCGCCCTCGATCGGACAGCGCTCAGGGAAGCGGGTCGTCGAAGCGCTGCACCTCGACGCGGTATCCGTCCGGATCTCGAGCGAAGAACTGGGTGATGCCGAACCGCTCGTTGTGTCGCGGCGGCGCTTCGACGTCCACGCCCAGCCGCAGCAGGCGTGCATGGACGTCTGCGACGTCGTCGACGACCAGCGTGGTCATCAGTCGCTCGTCGACGGGAAGCGGCGCGTCGCGACCGTCGTAGCCGGCCTGGCAAAGTCCGAGGTAGCCCCCGACGGCGATCCTGAAGATCAAGCACGCGCCCTGATCCCGGACGAGCTCGAGGCCGAGATCGCGCTGGTAGAAATCGCGGCTCGCGGCCAGGTCGGAGACCGGTCGGAACGCGATCAGGGCTGTGGGCTCGGGGCGATCGGTCATGCGGCCTCCTTCGGCGGTCCGCTGCGGGTGTCGTGTGCGCGGTTCGCCACGCGCGCCCGGGACGGAGCGAGTATCCTCGGGAGCGTGAAGGACGAATCTACCACCCCGACGATTCTCGTCGCCGACGATTCTGCGGGGCAGCGTGCGGTCGTCGACATGCTGCTCACGGTCGACGGCTACCGGGTCGTCACCGTCGGCGACGGCCGAGAGGCGCTCGACTGGCTCTCGAAGAACACGCCGCAGCTGGCCGTGCTCGACGTGCGCATGCCGCATCTCGACGGGATCGAGATCTGCCGGCGCATCAAGAAGGTTTCCCGCCTCCACACCGTACCGGTGATCGTGCTCACCGGCATGCGGGACGAGGCGACCACGGTCGCAGCGAAGGCCGCGGGCGCGGACGCCGTGGTGCTCAAGCCGCTCGAGGGCAAGGACTTCAGGTCGACGGTCCGCGCGCTGGTCGACCGCGCAGCGGCGCCGCGCCCCTCCGCGAGCTGATCTCCGGTCGGCGTCGGCCGCCCGTACCCTCGGTCGCGCGATCCGTAGCTCGCTCGGTACGTAGCTCGATCAGTCGGTCGGTCGCGCGTCGCGTCGCTGACGCAGCGCCTCGAACAGGAGCAGCGCACCGGTCACGCTGACGTTCAGGCTGTCCGCCGCGCCCCGCATCGGGACGCGCACGCGGTTCGCGGCGTCGTCCGTCCAGCCGCCGTCCAGGCCTTCATGCTCCGGCCCGACGACGATCGCGACGGGTCCCTTCAGGTCCGCGTCCCAGACGTCGACCTCCGCCGTGGGCGAGGTGGCGACGATTCGCACGTCGCGCGCACGTAGCCAGCTTCGGGCGGCCGCCTCGTCGACCGCGACGACCGGCAGCGTGAACGCGCTGCCCATGCTGGCCCGGATCACCCCCGGGTTCCACGGGTCGGTGCCTGCGCCGCCGACGCACAGCAGCGCGTCCGCCCCGGCCGCGTCCGCAGACCGGATCAAGGCGCCGAGGTTGCCGGGCTTCTCCGTGTCGACCGCGATGAGAAGCAACGGATCGGCGGGAAGATCGAGCATCGAGAGCGTGCGCTCCGGCGGCCGAATCACCGCGACCACGCCGTCGGGGCCTTGGCGCCGGCTGACGCGATCGAACGCTTCGTTCGTCACCTCGACGGTCGTCACGCCGGCGGACGCGAGGGCTCGGCGAAGCTCGAAGCCTTCCGGGCTGAGCATCGCCGGCGCCACGTAGACCGCCTCGATCGCGACGCCCGCCTGCAGCGCGCGGGACGTCTCTCGGGTTCCTTCGACCAGCGTTCGTCCCTCGCGCTCGCGCTCGCGCCGGGCGTGCAGTCGCACCAGCGCCTTGATGCGCGGGTTCTTCGGGCTTTCGATCCGTTCGGTGGCCACGCCCGTCATGCTACCCCCGCCACGACAGGTGCTAGCATCGGCGCTCGGGACGCGGTCCGCGCCGTCGACCCTCGAAGGGATCCCCATGCCGCTACGCCCCGGTGCCCGTGCGGGCATCGCGTTCATTCTGGTGACGCTCTTCCTCGACATCCTCGGGATCGGCATCGTCATTCCCGTGCTGCCGGGGCTCGTCACCTCGTTCACCGGAGGCGACGCCAGCGCGGCCGCTCCGTGGTACGCGGCGCTCGCGGCGGTGTACGCGGCCATGCAGTTCCTGTTCGCGCCCTTGATCGGAGCGTTGTCCGATCGTTTCGGCAGGCGCAAGGTGATCCTGGCGTCGCTGACGGCGTTCGGAGCGAGCTACCTGATCCTCGCGGTCGCGCCGTCGCTGCTCTGGCTGTTCGTAGGCCGGGTCGTCGCAGGCATCACGGGCGCGACGATCACCGCGGCGAACGCCTACATCGCGGACGTCTCGACGCCCCAGACGCGGGCTCGGAACTTCGGATTCGTCGGCGTCGCCTTCGGGCTGGGCTTCGTGTTCGGTCCGGCCATCGGCGGCTTGCTGGGCGGGATCGGGCTGCGCGTGCCGTTCTACGCCGCGGCGTTCGTCGCCCTGCTCGGAGCCCTCTACGGCCTGTTCGTGCTGCCCGAGTCGCTGCCGCCGGAACGACGGCGGGCGTTCTCGTGGCGGCGCGCCGATCCGTTCCGGGCGCTCGTCGGCTTGCGTGCCTATCCGTTGGTCGCCGGGCTGGCGTTCGCGTTCCTGTTCTTCTCGCTGGCGCAGCGCGGCCTGGAGACCGTGTTCGTGCTCTACACCGACTACCGCTTCGGCTGGGGCCCGCGCGAGAACGGGCTCGCGCTCGCGCTGGTGGGCGTGATGGCCGCGATCGTCCAGGGCGGCCTGGTGCGTCCGCTGGTCGCTCGCCTGGGCGAGCGACGCACGATCGTCGCGGGACTCACGGTGTCGACGCTGGGCTTCGTGGGCTACGGACTCGCCTCGCAAGGGTGGATCCTGCTCGCGGTGATCGCGGTCGCGAGCCTCGGGGCGGTCGCCGGGCCTGCGATCCAGGGCCTGATCGCGGGAACCGTGCCCGCGTCCGAACAGGGGTCGGTGCAGGGGACGCTCACCTCGATGCTGTCGCTCACGGCGATCGTCGCGCCGCTGGTGTCCGGCGGCCTGTTCGGGATGTTCACCGGCGAGCGCTCGATCGCCGAGCTGCCGGGCATGCCGTTCTTCGCCGGCGCCGTGTTCCTCGTCGTCGCGCTGGCGCTCGTGATCCGCACCCTCCGCCGCAACCCGGTGCTCGCCGAGTCCGCCCGATCGAACGTTCCGCCCGGCGCCGCGAGCGGCGGCGGGGCGGCCGAGCCCGCGACGCTAGACTGACGCATGGGAAACCTCATCGACGCCGCCGAGCTCGCCGGGAGGATGGACGACGACACGCTCCGCATCGTCGACGTCCGGTCCGACCTGAGCGATCCGTCCGCCGGGCGCCGCGCCTATCTGCAAGGCCACGTTCCGGGCGCGATCCACCTGCACCTCGAAGACGATCTCTCCGGTCCGATCAGGCCGGACGGCCTGGGCGGGCGCCACCCGCTGCCGGCGCCCGACCTCTTCGCGGCCCGCTTGGGCCAGGTCGGGATCGGCGATGCGCACCACGTCGTCGCGTACGACGACGCGGGAGGCGCCATCGCCGCGCGGCTCTGGTGGCTGCTTCGTTGGATCGGACACGACCGGGTTCAGGTGCTCGACGGGGGCGTGGACGCCTGGACGGCGTCGGGAGGCGAGCTCGTCTCCGGGCCCGAGAGCCATCCCCCAGCGATCGCCACGGCCCGCCCCGACCCGCGCATGGTGGTCGACGCGGACGACGTGGCGGCGCGCCTCGAGGATCCCGCCCGCCTGCTCGTCGACGCACGTGCGCCCGAGCGCTACCGGGGCGAGGTCGAGCCGCTCGACCGGAAGGCGGGCCACGTGCCGGGCGCGCTCAACCTTCCCTACGCCGGCAATCTGGAGCGCGGCCGGCTCCGTCCGCCGTCGGAGCTTCGCGCCCGCTTCGAGTCGCTCGCGGAGGCCGAGGAGGTCGTCGTGTACTGCGGGTCGGGCGTCACGGCGGCGCACGACGCGTTGGCGATGGAGGAGGCGGGGCTGCCGCTGCCGCGCCTCTACCCCGGGTCGTGGAGCGACTGGTCCAGCCGCGACGACCTTCCCGTCGCGACGGGCGACGCGTCCAGCGCACACCCTCCTCACCGGTCCGAGCGCTAGGGTCGGGCATGGAGTACGGAGAACCCCGCAGCCGCCTGCCCGGCCTCGGCTGGCTACGCGAGCCGATCAACGCCCTCACCCACGGCCTCGGCGTCGTGTTCGGCGTGGCGGCCCTGGTGGTGCTGCTGGTCCTCGCCGACGGCGAGCCGATCAAGGTCGTGAGCGCCCTCGTCTACGGCGTCAGTCTCGTCCTTCTGTTCCTCGCCAGCACCCTGCTGCACGCGCTCCGCGTCGGTACGAAGGCGCTGCGTGCGCTACGGATCTTCGACCACGCCGCGATCTTCGTGCTGATCGCGGGAAGCTACACGCCGATCACGTTGATCACCCTGACGGAGCGGAACCCGACGCTGGGCTGGACGCTGTTCGCCGTGGTGTGGGGCGTCGCGCTGCTGGGCGTGCTGTTCAAGGTCGCCTGGATCGGCGCGCCCCGCTGGGTGTCCACCGGTCTCTACCTGGTGATGGGGTGGATGGCGGTCGTCGCGATCGGGCCGCTGGTGTCCGCCTGGCCGGCGCCGGCGCTGGCTTGGCTGATCGCGGGGGGCGTCGCCTACTCGGTCGGAGCCGTGGTGTACGCGACGAAGCGTCCCGACCCGTTTCCGCAGGTGTTCGGCTACCACGAGCTGTGGCACCTGTTCGTGCTGGCCGGAGCGGTGTCGCACTTCGTCCTGATCGCCAGGTTCGTCGTCGGTGCCTGATCCTGCCCGCGCGGCAGCGGCGGCTCCCGACATGCCCGGACGCTGTCCGTGGGCGGAGGGCGATCCGCTCATGGCCGCGTACCACGACGAGGAGTGGGGCGTCCCGCTGGTGGACCCCCGGCGTACGTTCGAGTTCCTGGTGCTCGAGACGTTCCAGGCGGGGCTGTCGTGGCGGGTCGTGCTGCACAAGCGCGAGGCGTTCCGCCGCGCCTTCGCCGGATTCGAGCCGGAGGCGGTCGCGGCGTTCGGTCCGGACCGGATCGAAGCGCTGATGACCGACGCCTCGCTGATCCGCAACCGCGCGAAGCTGAACGCGACGGTCGCCAACGCGCGGGCGTTCCTGACGATGGAGGAGAGCGGACCCGGCTTCGTGACGCACGCCTGGTCGTTCGTCGGCGGACGACCTGTCGTCCACCGCTACGAGCGCATCGACCAGGTGCCGTCGACGACGCCGGAGGCCCAGGCGTGGTCGCGCGACCTGAAGCGTCGCGGATTCAAGTTCGTGGGTCCGACGGTGGCGTACGCGCACATGCAGGCGACCGGCATGGTGAACGATCATCTGGTCGGCTGTCCCCGGCATGCGGCGGTCGCCGCGGAAGGGCGCGCGCCGTGACGCCCGCCGCGCGACGGGCGTACCGGCGGTTCGCGAGCTTCTTCCTCGCGGTCGGCAGCGTGTTCCTGATGCTGGGACTGGCGCGCGCGACCTTCCTTCCGGACGTCCTGCGGGGCAATCCGGTGCCGGTCGCCCTGCTGCTGCTGGCGATCGGGGGCGGGCTCCGTTGGACCGTGCGGATCCGGCCGGGCGAGGACGACGAGGTGCCGGAAGCGGCGGACGAGACGCTCGAACGGTCTGACGCGGCGCACGAAACGTCGGACGAGAGGTAGGAGACGCCTCGGCCCGCGACCGGTCGCGGGTATCGTGGCGCGCATGCGGGTTTCCGTCGAGCTCATCCCTCGCAACGAGGCCGACCTGGCCGTCCAGCTCGACGAGCTGGCCGAGCTGGCCACCGTCGACACGGTGAACATCCCCGACATCCTCCGTTTCCCGCTTCGTTCGTGGGACGCCTGCGGCGCCGCCTGTCGTCGCGGTTTGCGGGCGATTCCGCACCTGCGCGCGATCGACGTCGACCCGCGGGGACCGCTCGCGTTCGCGCAGGGACTCGACCGCTTCGGCCTCGAAGAGGTTCTCGTCGTGGCCGGAGACGCGCCGGCCGACATGTCGAAGCCGGTGTACGACACGACCAGCGAGGCCCTGATCCGGCGGCTCAAGCGTGAGCGGCCAGGTCTCTTCGTGTACGCCGCCCTGGACCCGTACCGGCAGGGGTTCGCGGCCGAGCGCGACTACCTTCTTCGCAAGCTCGACGCCGGCGCGGACGGCGTGTTCACGCAGCCGTTCTTCGACCTCAGGCTGGTCGGGGTCTGGGCCGACCTGCTGGACGGGCTCGACACGACGGTGTTCTGGGGGGCGACCAGCGTCACCAGCGCGCGCTCCGCGCGCTACTGGACGACGCGCAACCGCGCGGTGCTCCCCGCCGGCTTCGTCCCGACGTTGAAGCACAGCCGCGAAGTGGCTGGCGAGCTCCTCGCCTTCGCCGGCGACCGTGACGACAACGTGTACTTCATGCCGATCCGCGTCTCCTGTCGTGACTACCTGAGCGGCCTCGTCTGACCGTGCAGCGCCGCGCGCGACGGATCCGGCGGTGTCAGCCCTGGCTCAGCCCTGGCGTTCCGAGGCCGGAGCCTCCCCCTCGCCGGTGTACGGCCTACGCAGCCGGACGGGCTGCCGGTTCGCGCGGATCCGGAGGTTGATCACCTCGACGAAGATGCTGAACCCCATCGCGAAGTAGATGTAGCCCTTGGGAATGTGGAAGGCGAACCCTTCCGCGACGAGGCTCATGCCGATCAGCAGCAGGAACGACAGCGCCAGGATCTTCACGGTCGGGTGGCGCTCGACGAACTCGCTGATCGCCCCGGCGGCGAACAGCATCACCCCGACCGCGGCGACGACGGCGATGACCATCACGGCCAGGTCGTCCGCCATGCCGACCGCCGTGATGACGGAGTCCAGGCTGAACACGGCGTCCAGAAGCATGATCTGGGCGATCACGCCGGCGAACGTGACGGTCGTGCGCGCCTCGGCGTGCCCCTCCTCGCCTTCGAGCTTGTCGTGGATCTCGTGCGTGGCTTTGGCCAACAGGAACAGGCCGCCCGCCAGCATGATCAGGTCGCGGCCGCTGAACTCGACGCCGAACACCGCGAACCAGGGCGCGGTCAGGCGCACGATCCATGCGATCGAGAACAGCAGCACGATGCGCATGCCCATCGCCAGGAGCAGGCCGACGCTGCGAGCGCGTGCCTGCTGGTGCTCGGGCAGCTTGCCGCTCAGGATCGAGATGAACACGATGTTGTCGATGCCGAGCACGATCTCCAAGAGCGTCAGCGTGGCCAGTGCGATCCAGGCGTCGGGGCTCGAGATCCATTCCATGTCTGGCGTTCTACCACGCGGCCGGCGGTCTGGGCCGGCCGCGTGGGCGCACCGCTCCGAGCTTCACGATGATGTGTCGCACGGATACCTCTCATGGCTTCCGTGGTGTATATTCAGAATTCGGCAACGCGGGAGCGTCGCCCGAATCTACACGCGAGCGGCCCCCGCACGGGTCGCTGGAGGATCACCATGAGCGACTACGACCGCATTCTTCTGACCACCCGGCGCAACGAGCTCGAAGCGATCGCCCGCCATCACCAGGCGTGGATGGAAGCCCGCCGCGCTCTGGCCGAGTCGCACGACCGTGCGCCGCGGAGCGCGTCCCGAGGCGTCGCCGGGCTTCCCGGCATCCGTAGCCTTCTCGGACTTCGCGGCAATGCCCGCCGCGGGCTCAAGGGCCGTCGCAGCCTGGCCTGAGCCGGGAACCGAGCGGCGTCGCCCGTTCGGCACGAAGTTCCGACTACGAAGCCCTGACGTCGATACCGGCGTCAGGGCTTCTCGCTGGACGCGCGCGCCTCCCGGTACGCCTCGGCCACCTCCGCCAGGCGAGCCCGCCCGAACGGCGTCGCCATGCGCGCCTCGGCGGAGGCGAGAAACTCGTCGAGGCGAGCGTGGGACGCGCCCGACGACCGATCGGAGTCCCGCGGACCGTCGCGGGGATCGTAGCGACCCTCGCGCTCGTAGATCAGGGCCTGTAGCGCCATGTCCAGCAGGTTCATGTCTCGCACGAAGCGGGCGGCCGGCCCGTCGCGGTCCTCGTACGCCTGCCAGCGCCGTACGATCCGCTCGGTCGCGGCGCACGGCCACGACTGGCGAAGCGCGGCCATGGCGCGCGCCTCGAGCTCGGCCTTCTCACGCTCGCCGACGGGTCGCAGCGCCGGGTCGGCGAGGCTGGGAAGGTCGCCGATCTCGGCCTCGGCCAGGTCGTGCGTGACCGCGATCTCCAGCGCCTCGGCGCGGTCCACGCCCGCCTCGTCGGCGAAGAGCAGGCAGAGCAGCGCCGTGCCCCAGGCGTGATCGGCCACCGACTCGGGATCGTCGACGCCACGCAACGCCCAGCCCGAGCGCTGCCGGTCCTTCAGGCGATAGGCGTTCAGCAGGTACGACAGCGCGCTCATGCGCCGACGGTCGCGTCCGGATCGTACGCCAGGGCGGGTGCCAGCCAGCGCTCCGCCTCGGCCACGCTCCAGCCTTTGCGGGCCGCGACGTCGACCACCTGATCGCGACCGATGCGGCCCACCGCGAAGTAGCGGGCGTGCGGATGCGCGAAGTAGAGGCCGGACACGCTGGCGGCAGGCGTCATCGCGTAGCTCTCCGTCAGGTCCATGCCAAGGGTGCGCGCGTCCAGCAGATCGAACAACGGTCCCTTCTCCGTGTGGTCGGGGCACGCGGGGTAGCCCGGTGCGGGCCGGATGCCGCGGTAGCGCTCGCGGATCAGCTCCTCGTTCGTCAGCGACTCGTCGGCCGCGTAGCCCCACAGCTCGGTACGGACGCGCTCGTGAAGCCGCTCGGCCATCGCCTCGGCAAGCCGGTCCGCGAGCGCCTTGACCAGGATCGCGCGGTAGTCGTCGTGCTCAGCCTCGTAGCGGCGCGCCAAGGCGTCGGCCCAGGCGCCGGCGGTGACGGCGAAGCCGCCCAGCCAGTCGGGCGTGCCGACCGGCGCGACGTAGTCCGCCAGCGCAAGGTTCGGCGCGCCCTGCCGCTTCGCGGTCTGCTGGCGCAAGGTGTGAAAGCGTGCGCGCTCCACGTTCCGGCGCTCGTCGGTCCACACGATCAGGTCGTCGCCGTCCCGGTTCGCCGGCCAGAGCGCCACCGCGGCGCGGCCGAGCTTGCTCGGGTCCGCCGCCCAGTCGGCCAGCATCGCGTCGGCGTCGCGCTTCAGCTCCGCCGCGTGGGCGCCCCGCTCCGGATCGTCCAGGAGGTCGGGCCACCGTCCCGGCAGCTCCCACGCCAGGAAGAACGGTCCCCAGTCGATCCGCGCGATCAGCTCGGTCAGGGGAACCTCGAGCACGTGCAGGCCCGGTGCGGCCGGGGCGGGCGCGACCGCTGCGGGGTCGAACGGGAGCCGGTTGGCGCGGGCAGCGTCGAGCGACAGAAGCCGCCGAGCGTCGTCCCGCGCAGCGTGCGTCGCGCGGAGCGCCCCGTAGCGCTCCTCCGTCTCGCGCGTCAAGCCTGGCCGGTCCTTCGCGCTGATCGCGCGAGCGGCGACCTGCACGCTGCGGGACGCGTCGGCGACGTGCACCACGAGGCCGCTGAAGGCAGGCGCGATCTTGACCGCCGTGTGGATCCGGCTGGTCGTCGCGCCGCCGATCAGCAGCGGCTTCGTCGAGCCGCGGCGGTCCATCTCGCGGGCGACCGCCACCATCTCGTCCAGCGACGGGGTGATCAGACCGGACAGGCCGATCGCGTCCGCCCCCACGCGGTCGGCTTCCGCCAGGATCCGCTCGGTGGGGACCATCACGCCGAGGTCGACGATCTCGAAGCCGTTGCAGGCCAGCACCACGCCCACGATGTTCTTGCCGATATCGTGCACGTCGCCCTTGACGGTCGCCAGCACGATCGTCCCGGCGCTCCGCACGCCCTCGGCGTCCGCCTCGAGGTAGGGCGTGAGGTGCGCGACGGCCTTCTTCATCACGCGGGCGGACTTCACGACCTGGGGCAGGAACATCTTGCCCGCGCCGAACAGGTCGCCCACGACGTTCATGCCGTCCATCAGCGGCCCCTCGATCACCGCGAGCGGCGAGTCGAGCTCCAGCCGGGCCGCCTCCGCGTCCTCCACCGCGTAGCGGTCGATCCCCTTCACCAGGGCGTGGCGAAGGCGCTCGGCGACCGGCCAGGCGCGCCAGGCGTCGTCGGCGACCTTCGCCTTGGCGCCCTCGGGGCCCAGCTCCTCGGCCAGGACGACCAGCCGCTCGGTCGCGTCCGGCCTGCGATCGAACAGCACGTCCTCGACCCGCTCCAGCAGCTCCGGGTCGACCTCCTCGTAGATCTCGAGCAGCGCAGGGTTCACGATCCCCATGTCCAGGCCGGCCGCGCGCGCGTGGTAGAGGAACGCGGCGTGCATCGCCTCGCGCACCCGGGGCGTGCCGCGGAACGAGAAGCTGACGTTGCTGATCCCGCCCGAGGTGAGCGCGCCCGGCAGGTGCGCCTTGATCCAGCGCACGGACTCGAAGAAATCGATCGCGTACCGGCGGTGCTCCTCGATGCCGGTCGCGACGGGGAAGACGTTCGGATCGAACACGATCTCCTCGGGGCGGAATCCGACGCGCTCCGTCAGCAGCCCGAAGGCACGCGCGCAGATCGACGTCCTGCGACCCAGCGTGTCCGCCTGCCCGTCCTCGTCGAACGCCATCACGATCACGCCCGCGCCCAGCCTGCGAACCTCGCGCGCCTGCTCCAGGAACGGGCCCTCGCCCTCCTTCAGGCTGAGCGAGTTCACCAGCGAGCGCCCCTGAAGACGCGTCAGGCCGGCGCGGAGCACTTCCCAGCTCGACGCGTCGACGACGACCGGCACGCGGGCGATCTCGGGCTCGGCGGCCAGCAGATCGAGGAAGCGGACCATCTCCGCCGGGGCGTCCAGCATCCCCTCGTCCATGTTCACGTCGATCATCTGCGCGCCGCCCTCGACCTGGTCGCGTGCGACGTCCAGCGCCTCCTCGTGGCGCCCCTCGCGGATCAGCCGCAGAAAGCGGCGCGAGCCGGTGACGTTCGTGCGCTCGCCGACGTTCACGAAGTTCGTCTCGGGCCGGATCACCAGCGGCTCGAGCCCGGCGAAGCGCGGCAGGCCGTCGGGCTCCGGAGGCACGCGCGGCGGATAGCGCGACGCGGCCTCGGCGAAGGCGGCGATGTGCTCCGGCGTCGTCCCGCAGCACCCGCCGATCACGTTGACCCAGCCCTCCTCCAGGAAGCCGGCCAGCACGTCCGTCATCGTCTCGGGCGACTCGTCGTACGCGCCGAAGGCGTTGGGAAGCCCGGCGTTGGGGTGCACCGTCGTCGGGACGGAAGCCAGACGCGACAGCTCCTCGACGTACGGCCGCAACGCGGCGGGGCCCAGCGCGCAGTTCAGGCCCACCGACACCACCCGAGCGTGCTGAACGGAGGTCCAGAACGCCTCGAGGGTCTGTCCCGACAGGGTGCGGCCCGACGCGTCGGTGATCGTGCCCGACAGCATCACGGGAACCTCGGTCCCCAGCGATTCGCGGACCAGGTCGCAGGCGTACAGCGCCGCCTTGGCGTTCAGGGTGTCGAACACCGTCTCGATCAGGATCAGGTCGCAGCCGCCCTGCATCAGCGCCTCGACCTGCTGCCGGTAGTCGCTCGCGAGCTCGTCGAACGTCACGGCACGGAAGCCGGGGTTCTCGACGTCGGGACTCATCGACGCGGTCCGGTTCGTGGGGCCGACCGAGCCCGCCACGAAGCGCGGCCGGCCGGGACGCTCGTACGCGTCCGCCGCGCGCCGGGCCAGCCGGGCGGCGGCCAGGTTGATCTCCGCGACATGCTCCTCGAGCCCGTAGTCGGCCAGGCCGATGCGGGTCGAGGAGAACGTGTTCGTCTCGATGATGTCGGCGCCCGCCTCGAGGTACGCGCGGTGGATCCCCTCGATCAGCTCCGGGCGGGTGACGCTGAGCACGTCGTTCGCGCCTTGCAGGGGGCGCGGGTGGCTCGCGAAGCGCTCGCCACGGAACGCGACCTCGTCGAGGACCTCGCGCTGGATCATGGTGCCCATCGCACCGTCGAGCACCAGGATCCGCTCGCTCATGGCCGCCGCCACGTCGCGCCCCATCAGTCGACGTCGCGTCGTACGAACAGCCACGTCAGCAGCGCCCCGAACAGAACGGCGTACAGCGTCATCGCCAAGGCGGCGTGCGGCAAGGTCAGGCCGCTGCCGAACAGGCCTGCCAGGGGCGAGTCCTGGAGATCGGCCGCCTCGGCGCCGAACAGGTCGATCAGGCGCCGGGCGGGCACGCGGGCGGGCAGGTAGAGGTTGTCGGTGAGGAACCAGCGGGGGAGGTTCTCGAGCGTGCGCTGGAGCTCCAGCGCCTGGAACACGGCGTTGAAGCGGTTCAGCGGCTGGAATCCGACCGTCGCCCGCCAGACGGTGTAGATCCCCTCGAGCAGGGCGGGCAGGAAGAACGTCATCACGATGCCCAGCGCCACGTTGCGGACCAGGAAGATCAGCAGCGACGCGAACAGCGCCAGCGTCGCGAGGTGCGCCCACTGTTGCAGGTAGAGCGCGCCCAGCTCGCCCCAGGCGCCGGCGAAGCTGGTGGGCAGGAACGTCGTCGCGGCCGCGCCCGCCAGCACGCCGAACAGCGCGGCGCCCGCCATCAGCACCGCCAGCACGATCATCATCGCGACGATCTTGCCCCAGATCACCGCGAGGCGCGACGGCTGCGCGACCAGCGTCGTCTTCCACATGTTCAGGCTCTTCTCCTCGCCCACGAACACGGCTGCCAGGAGCGCGACGACGATGACGTAGTAGCTGGGGCTGAGGAAGGCGGGCCCGGTGAGGGCGACCCGCGCCAGGCCGTACGGCGACGCGAGCTCCTGCAGCAGGGTCGCGACGGTGGTGCCGGTCTCGTCGACGAACGATCCGCCGACGTTCACCTGCACCACCCGCGCGATGATCAGCGTGACGGCGGGCAGCAGAACCCACCAGAGGCCGGCAAGGACGTAGCTCCGACGTTTGCGGACCGCCTTGAACAGCTCGGCGCGCACGACGCGGTAGAGGGGGATCACGACGGCCTCCCGTCCTCGCGCAGCAGGCGGAGGTAGGCGTCCTCGAGGTCCTCGCCAACGCGGCGTGCCTCGGTCAGCTCCACGCCGCCGGTCAGCAGCCCGCGCAGCAGCCCAGGCACCTCGGCCTGGGCGACGCGGACGGTGGCGTGAGCGGGATCGCCGGGGTCGGTCTCGAACGGGATCTCGCGCTCGGCGAGCGCGGCCCGCAGGGCGTCCGGATCGCTCGCGGCGAGGCGCATCGCGACGGTACGCTCGTCGATCCGGACAGTCAGCTCGTGCAGCGGGCCGTCGAAACGCAGCCGGCCCCGCTCGATCGCGACGACGCGCCCGACGAGCTTCTCGATCTCGGCCAGGATATGGCTGCTGATCAGGACCGTGACGCCCTCCCTCGCGACCGTACGCAGGTTCTCGCGGATCTCGGCGATGCCGACCGGATCCAGGCCGTTCGTCGGCTCGTCGAGGAGCAGCACGTCCGGCGCGTGCAGCAGCGCGCGGGCGAGGCCCAGGCGCTGCCGCATCCCTTGCGAGTACGCGCCGACCCGCTTGGCGGCGGCGTTCTCGAGCCGGACGAAGGCGAGCACCTCGTCGATCCGCGCCGGCGGCACGTCGCCGTGGAGCGTGGCGGCGTACCGGAGGTTGTCGCGTCCGGACATGTAGGGGTAGAAGCTGGGCTCCTCGATCATCGTCCCGACGCGGCGCAGACCGCGCCCGGGAACGCGAGCGCCCAGGATCTCGGCGTGGCCGGCGCTGGGCCGGATCAGGCCCGCGAGCATACGGAGGGTGGTGGTCTTCCCGGCGCCGTTCGGACCGAGGAAGCCGACGATCTCGCCGCGCTCGACCTCGAGGTCGAGGCGGTCGACGGCGACGGAGGAGCCGTACCGTTTGACGAGGCCGTGAGCGGCGATGACGGACATGGCGGCATCCTACCCGGCGCCCGGATCGTGCTCCGCACCATGGCTTGCGACCGCACGGACGTCGGGAGCCCGTAGAACGTCCGTCTCCGCCCGCCCGGGCGCCGGCCGAGACGCACGGTCGCCTGCGGTCCGCGGGTGATCTGCGCCGCCTTCGCGTTCTCGCCCTGGTGCGGACCGTTCCCCATGACGGCTGCGAGCGTGACGAGGCTCTCGTACGCGCGGATCGGGCGGTTGGGTGGCCGGCGACATGCGAGAAGCGCAGCAGCGGTGCTAGCATGGCGCCCGCGCACCGCGCCATCGGCACAGCCGAAATTTCACCCGTGGAGGGGACCATGCCCGTCTACGTCTACAAGAATCTGACCACCGGCGAGACCTTCGAGGTCGAGCAGCGCATCACCGAGTCCGCCTGGACCGAGCACCCCGCCAGCGGCGATCCGGTCAAGCGGATCGTCCAGCCGGTCGGGATCGCGTTCAAAGGCTCGGGCTTCTACGTCACCGACTCGCGCGGCAAGGCCAAGGGGCCCGCCAGCGCGAAGCCGGCCTCGTCGAACGGCGAGTCCGGCAAGAGCGACGCTCCGGCCAAGGCGAGCGACGCACCCAAGACCGAGACCAAGAGCACGCCGGCCGGTGCATCGAAGGCCTCCAAGGACTGACCGCGCCGCGGTCAGTCGGGGAGGCCCTCGATCCGCATCTCGACCACGACGGGCCAGAGCTTGCCGGTGACGAGCATCGTCCCGGTCTCGGGACGCCACGCCAGCCCGTTCAGGACGCCTTGCGGTCCGACCTCCTCGCGCTGAGCGGGCGTGAGAAGGCCGGACAGGTCGAGCCACGCCTCCACCTGTCCGCTGTCCGGGTCGATCCGCACGATCCGGTCTTCGTACCAGACGTTCGCCCAGACGGCGCCTGCGACGCACTCCAGCTCGTTCAGCCGCGCCAGCGGCTCGCCGTCGAGGGTCACGTCGACGCTTCCCAGCAGCCCGAAATCGTCCGGGTCGTGGAACGTGAGCCTGGGCGTTCCGTCGCTCTTCACCAGACGCTCGCCGTCGTGGCAGAGGCCCCAGCCCTCGCCCCGATACGCGTGCACGGCCCGCGGCGCGTCGCCCCGGGCGAAGCCGTCGATCGGCCAGCGGTAGGCGCGTTCCGCGCGCCAGGTGAGCTGCACCAGGGCGTCGCCGACGCGCGCGAGCCCCTCGGCGAACACCTCGGCCTCCAGGTATCGGACCTCCTCGACCGCGCCGGTCTCGAGCTCGACGCGGCGGAGGGACGACTCGCCGTACAGGCCGGTGCTCTCGTACAGCCAGCCGTCGTGCCAGACGAGGCCTTGCGTGAACGCGCCCGGGTCGTGCGGATGACGGGCGACCTCGTTCGCGGAAAGCTCGGTCGCCGGGCTCGATCCGCAGGCGGTCAGCAGCGACGACGCGAGGACGGCCACGAGGAGCGAGACGGCGAGGCGTCTGCCGGGCGTCCAGGAGCGGTTCATGCGTTCTCCGTGGCGCCCGGTTCGGCGGCGCCGAGGCGGGGCCGAAGCGCGCGCCAGACCGCGTCCGCGACCTCGGAGGCGTCGTTCGCCGCGTTCACGACGATCCAGTCGCCGCGCACGGACGCCTCGGTGAGGAATCCGTCGCGGACCCGTCGGTGGAACGCCAGGTCGGCGCGTTCGAGCCGGTCGGTC
>Ga0209936_1000290_pt1:27500-31893 | contig 31893 bp, 27 predicted proteins | sample SalPonR1_A_D1_MG_FD_185694 | JGI IMG/M metagenome (GOLD analysis project Ga0209936, IMG submission 185694) | Salt pond soil microbial communities from South San Francisco under conditions of wetland restoration - Salt Pond MetaG R1_A_D1_MG... ...
CAGCGGGACCTCGTCGATCCGGATCGCGGTCACGGCCACGTCGTCGCGCGCGACCCCCTCGACGCGCAGGCGACCACTCGGAAGGGCGGTCACCGCGGTGAGCTCGAGGCTGGGCGGCGTCGTGTCGATGCGGAGCGTGTGCAGCAGGGTGGACTGCCGGCCGCGCACGTCGGTCGCGACGATGCGGGTCGTCGTCTCGCCGTCGCGAAGATCGGGAATCGTGAACGCGAACTCGACGAAGCGCTTGCCGCGCTCGCCTTCGTACACGTCGAAGCTCAGCAGGTCGGTGCCGTCCACGCGGATCTCGGCGACGCCCTCGTCGTCCATGGCGTAGCCGACGATGCGTAGGTCTTCGGTCGTGCGGGTGGTGCCGCTCTTCGGCTCGCGGATCGCGACCAGCGGCGCCAAGGCGTCGTCTCTGCCCATGCAGCCGGCCAGGGCGCCGACCAGCACGACCCAAGCTGCGAGCGAGAGACCCGTTCGGCGGGCGTGACGGCTCATGCGCGGATCGTACCCCGGAGGGCGGCTTCGTCCGGTCGGGATCGCGCGCCCCGCACGCCCTGCGGTGCTTCCGTTCAGGGAGTCAGGCGATCTCCACGCCGGCTTCCGGCGATCCGACCGAGTCGGCCGGACGGTACGTGCCGAGTTCGGCGCCCGGTCCGCCCGTTTCGGATACGCTAAGGGGCGAGTGTACGGTCGTGCGCTCGGGAGAACCCGCTCCCCGGCGGACGAGACGGCCTCTGCTACACTGCGCGCGTACCCGAGCGTCGGGGCGTCTCACGCCCCACCCGAAAGGAGGACCGCCGAGGACGAAGTCGACGCCGTCACCTGGACGTCCGACACGCGTCGGCGCTCCTGCGGGCGGCAGGGAACTCCCGTTCGAACGCGGTGCAACCGATGTGCCGCGCGCTCCCGTTCCACCCCTTTGGAGGACGATGAAGAAGATTCTTTCCCTACTCGCCGCGATGCTGCTGGTCGGCGTCTTCGCCACCGCGACCGCGCAGGACGATACGTACGTGTACATGACGTTCGGCGGCATCGACACGCTGGACCCAGAGGGCGCGTACGACACCGCGTCCGGCACCGCTCTCGAGAACGTGTACGAGACGCTCTACGGCTACGACGGCACGGCGGTGGACGCGTTCGTTCCGCGCCTGGCCACCAGCTACGAGATCTCCGAGGACAACCTCACCTACACGTACACCCTGCGTGAGGGCGTCGAGTTCCACAGCGGCAACATGATGACCTGCCGCGACGTCGAGTACTCGATCGAGCGCATCCTGGTCATGAACGACCCGTCCTCGGGCGTGTGGTTCCAGGCCGAGGCGCTCCTCGGCACCGCCTCGAACGCGAACGACGACGACTCGATCACCTACGCGATGATCGACGACGCGGTCGAGTGCGTGGACGACTACACCGTGCAGTTCAACCTGCCTTCCGTCGACCCGGCCTTCTTCGGCAAGCTGGTCTACACGAACGCCAGCGTCGTCGACAGCGCCTGGGCGATCGAGAACGGCGAGTGGAGCGGCACCGAGGCCGACTGGCGCGAATGGGTCGGCGTGGATCCGCGCGAAGGCTTCCTGCACGACAACGCCAGCGGCACCGGCGCCTACGCGCTGGTCGACTGGGACGGCACCGACAGCGTGTACGAGCGCTTCGACGGCTACTGGGGCGAAGCCCCCGACGTCGAGACGGTCCAGTACCGCATCGTCGACGAGCTCGCGACCCGCATCCTGGCGCTCCAGAACGGCGAGGCCGACCGCGTCGTGCTGGGCAGCGCGAACGACTGGGCCACGCTCGAGGCGCAGGTCCGCGGCCTGGACGGCGTGACGATCTGGGAAGACGACAGCTGGCTCTCCCTGGCCGTCGGCGCGATGCACATGAACCAGGCGATCGACACGACCGACAACACCGTGAACGTCGGCAGCGGTCAGCTGGACGGCTCCGGCATCCCCAGCGACTTCTTCTCCGACATCGACGTCCGCAAGGGCTTCGCGTACAGCTTCGATCAGCAGGTCATGATCGACGAGCTGTTCCTGGGCAAGGGCCAGAAGCTGACCATGGCGCTGCCCCCCAGCTTCCTGGGCTACGACCCGAACGTCCCGACCTACGGGTTCGACGCCGAGATGGCCGAGATGCACTTCCGTGAGGCGTGGGACGGCGCGGTGTGGGACACCGGCTTCGAGATGACCATCTCGTACAACACCGGCAACGCCACCCGCCAGATCATCGCCGAGATCCTCAAGGCCAACGTCGAGGACCTCAACAGCGACTTCCGCGTGAACGTCCGCGGCATCCAGTGGCCCGACTTCCTGCAGGATCGGAACAACAACAGGCTCCCGATCTCGCTGGTCGGATGGCTCCCGGACTACGCCGACCCGGACAACTACATGTGGACCTTCTATCACTCCGGCGGCTACTACGGCAGCCAGCTGAACTTCTCCGATCCGGAGATCGACCAGCTGCTCGAAGACGCCCGCGCCACGACGGTCGACGCCGAGCGCGAGCTGTACTACAGCCAGGTCGGGCACCGCGCCTTCGACCTCGCGCCGACGGTTCCCTACCCGGCAGCCCTGAGCTTCATCGTCACGAACGATGCGATCGACGGGGTGTACTACAACCCGATGATCAGCCACAACTACCTGTGGCGGGACATCGTCAAGAACTGAGCGCCCCACGCGCACGGTTCGGCCCGGGGGAGAATCCTCCCCCGGGCCCCACTCCAGCCATGTATCTTTTGACGCCTCCATCTTCGCGCCGCCATGCGGCCCGCCCTACGGACCCGGTCCGGGGCGGATAGAGGAGACCCCGTGTTCGCCTTCATCCTGAGGCGCCTGTTGTCCCTCCCCGTCGTTCTCTTCGCCGTCTCCCTGCTGATCGTCGGGCTGCTGCAGCTGCTCTCGCCCACGCAGCGGGCGACGGCGTTCATCACCAGCGAGCAGCAGGCCCAGAACATCCCCGCCATCATCGAGGCGTACGGGCTCGACGAGCCGTTCCCGGTCCAGTACTGGAACTGGCTCACGCAAGCTCTCCAAGGCAACCTCGGCTACACGCGCAGCGCGAACATGACCGTCGCGCGTGCCATCCAGACGCTGTTCCCGGCGTCGCTGGAGCTCGCGTTGTTCGCCGTGGTCCCGATCATCGGCCTGGGCATCTGGTTCGGTACCCTCGCTGCGCTGCACCGCAACTCGTTCCTCGATCAGGCCACGCGCGTGATGGCGATCCTCGGCTGGTCGCTGCCGACCTTCGTGTTCGGAATCTGGATCCTGGCAGCGCTCTACGGCGGATTGGGGTGGTTCGGCATCGGCCGCGTCAGTACCCGCTTCATCACCGCGATCGCTCAGGGCGAGATCACGCAGTACACGCGGATGATGACCGTCGACGCGATCCTGAACGGTCGCTTCGACATGCTGCTCGACGCGCTGATCCGACTGGTCCTGCCGGTCACGACGCTGGCCGTGGTGATCACGGCGCAGATCATGCGCGTGATGCGCGGATCGCTGCTGGACTCGCTGTCGCAGGACTACGTGCGGACCGCGCGCGCCAAAGGCCTGTCCGACCGCGTCGTCAACCTGAAGCACGCCCGACGGAACGCGCTGATTCCGGTGATCACGCTCTCGGGCCTGACGATCGCGCTGCTGCTGAACGGCACCGTGGTGGTCGAGACGATCTTCAACTATCGCGGCCTGGGCATGTGGTTCGCCACCGCCGCCGTTCAGGTGGACATTCCCGCGGTGATCGGCTTCGGCCTGGTGGTCGCGATCATCATCGTGTTCGCGAATCTGTTCGTGGACGTGCTCTACGCCATCGTGGACCCGAGGATTCGGTACGACTGATGCGACCAGGCCCAGACGATCACGCACGCGAAAGCGCGCCCGACGACGTCCGAGACGACGCGACCCTCGCCGCGGCAGCGGCCCACGACGAGCACCTGTTCGCCCCCGAGGTGGACATGCGCTGGTGGCAGAGCAAGGCGATGCGTCGCTTCCGCCGCAACCCCCTGGCCATCACCGGCGTGGTGCTCCTCCTGTTCTACATCGGCGTCGCCCTGTTCGCGCCCGCCATCACCGCCCCGACCATCGCCGAGCGGGAGCGCGGACACACCTGCGCACGCGACCTCGATCTTCCGCGCGATTCGGACGAAGCGATCGCCGCGCTCCGAAACCCGTTCGGCGTACCGTTCTGGCGCGCCATCGCGGCGCCGCCCCAGAGCTGCCTGAGGATCCCGCGCGTCAGCTTCTCGCCGATTCCGCAGCCCCCGCAGGAAGGCCATCCGATGGGCATCGCCTCGGGCGGCTACGACATCTACTACGGCGTCGTCTGGGGCGCCAGGATGGCGTTCTACGTCGGCATTCTCGTGAGCGCGATCAGCTTCGGTATCGGCATCGTCATC
>Ga0209936_1000292_pt1 | contig 31824 bp, 19 predicted proteins | sample SalPonR1_A_D1_MG_FD_185694 | JGI IMG/M metagenome (GOLD analysis project Ga0209936, IMG submission 185694) | Salt pond soil microbial communities from South San Francisco under conditions of wetland restoration - Salt Pond MetaG R1_A_D1_MG... ...
AATTAAGACGTAAAAATCTTCAGGAGGCCTTAACTGAATACGAATTCCGGTTTGTCGATAAAAACAAACAAATAAAAAATATTTATTTATCCATCGACATGATCCCCGGAACCGAAAAAAGTGTCGCCTCTTTACTGGATGTTACCGAAAAAATAAAAACAGAGAAAGCCCTTCAACAGAACGAAGAGCGTTTTAGAAAAATAGTGGAAGGAGCACCTACACCTATTTTTATCCAAACAGAAATGAAATTTAGCTATCTCAATCCGGTTGCTTGTAAATTATTTGGCATTAAATCTCCTGATGAATTGATCGGGAGTCCGGTGATGGATCGTTTTCATCCCAATTATTATGATCAAATTTACGAAAGAATTCGAATAATAAATGAAGATCGCCAAACAATATCAAAACTCTTTGAACAAAAGTTTATCCGGGTAGATGGCTCTGAAGTATGGGTTGAAACCGTTGGCGAACCTATACATTATGATGGAAAAGACGGTGCGCTGGTATTTGCCACCGATATAACAGAACGAAAAGAAGCTGAAAAAAAACTAAAAGAAAACAAAACCCGTTTCAGAACCTTGTTCGAAACTATGGCACAGGGGGTTGTATACCAGAACAATAAAGGTGAAATTACCATGGCAAACAAAGCCGCAGAACAAATCTTAGGCTTAAACTTTAAGCAAATGATAGGGAAGAAATCAGTTGATCCGGAATGGAAAGCAGTAGACAAAGATAAGAATGAGATGTCTGGCGAAAAACACCCCGCCATGATAGCCCTGAATACCGGAAAAGAGGTGAAAAGTTTTATCCAGGGTATTTATAATCCTGCTAAAAAGGATTATGTGTGGATTATTGTCAATTCCAAACCACAATTCAAAAAAGATGCAACAAAACCTTACCAGGTATTTTCAACCTTTCTGGATATTACAGACCGTAAAAAGGCAGAAGATGAACTGCGTGAATTAAAAATTAATCTGGAAAAAGAAATACAAACCAAAACGAAGGAATTAACCGACCAGGTAGCTGAGCTGGAACGTTTCCGGGAAGCAACTATCGAACGTGAATTTCGTATTAAAGAATTACGCGACGAGTTAGAACAGTTGAAATCAACCAAAAATTAATTCTTTTGCAATGAATCATCTGAAACATATCCATATTATCTCGTTTATTGTCTTCATTGGTTTAACATTGGGTGTTAAAATACTCCCCGCTGCTGATACTCTTAAAGTAGGAATATACCAAAACAAACCTAAAGTATATACAGAGCAAAATGGGGAACCTGCAGGTATTTTTGTTGATTTATTAACCCAAATCAGTAAAGCGGAAAGTTGGCAGATAGAATATATTCAAACCAGCTGGGATGAAGGCCTTACCTTATTAAAACAAGGCGAAATTGACCTGATGCCGGATGTAGCTTTTTCGATGAACAGGAACCGGTTATTTGATTTCAATACCGTTCCGGTAATCGAAAGCTGGTCGCAAATTTATGCAGCCCCTGAATTTACTATTATTAAACTGTCTGATTTAAGAGAAAAACGGATAGCCGTTTTAAAAAGTTCTATACAGGAACAGGAACTCCAGTCGCTTATGAACGGATTTAGCTATTCATATACAAAAATACCTGCAACATCTTATCATCATGCTTTTAGACTGGTACAAAACGATTCGGCAGATGCGGTGGTTTGCAATCATTTTTTTGGCGATACACATTACGAAGAGTACGGTTTAAATAAAACACCGGTAATTTTTAATCCTGCCATTTTACATTTTGCTACCGCTAAGGGTGCAAATAAACAAATACTCCAATCCATCGATAAATATTTATCTACCTGGCAGAAAACACCCAACTCTATTTATTATAAAACCTTACAGTTTTACCTGGAAAAACCTATTATTCAACCCAATAGTTTCCCGTGGTGGGTACTAATAGTAATAGCTGCTCTTTTTCTTTTGGCAATAGTTATCATCTTTGTTTTACGCAGAATAGTTTATCAAAAAACAACAGACATCCAAAAAGTAAACCAAAAATTACAAGAAGAAAAAGACAAGTTTCAAAGTTATTTCGAATATGCCCCGGTAGGTATTTTTGTCGTAAATAAAGAAGGTGATTTTCTGGATATCAATCAAACAACTACAACCATTAGCGGATATTCAGCCAAAGATTTACAAAATCAAGATATTTCAATCCTGCTTCCGGATGAATTAAAAGAAAGCGCGTTACAGGAAGCAGAAAAAATTATTGTACAGGGTAAAATAGCCAAAAACTTTGAAATCATCACTCCGCAAAATGAACGTAAAACCGTTTCGATCAATTCTGTAAAGCTAACAGAAAACCGATACCTGGTTTTTATGAAAGATATTACAAAGCTTACAAAAAGCCGGGAAAAAATAAAACACAGCGATCGTATTTTCCAACATGCCGTTGATATGCTGGCTATAGCCGGATTTGATGGGTATTTAAAAGTACTTAATCCGGCCTGGAAAAAAACATTAGGATGGAGTCCCAAAGAACTCATGACTAAGCCCTGGGAAAACTTTCTACATCCCGATGATATTGAAATGACTAATGAAACAATGAAAGATATCATCAAAGCCAACCAAATACAGCAATATACCAACAGATACATTACTAAAATAGGTACTTATAAATGGCTCGAATGGAAAGCATACCCCTATCCCGAAGAAGAAATTATGGTTGCTATAGCCAGAGATGTTACCGAAGATAAAAAATTGGAAGATGAATTAAGGGAAAATGAAGAACGTTACCGTTCGGTAATTAACAACAGTTTTGATGCTATCCTTTTAACTTCGCCCGATGGGAAAATATATTCGGCAAACAAAGCAGCCTGTGACCTGTTTAATATGACTGAGAAAGAAATTTGTGAAGCCGGAAGAAACGGATTAATAGATATGAACGACCCTAACCTGTCAGGGATGCTGGAAGAAAGAAAACAAACCGGAAAAAACAAAGGAGAATTAACCTTTATAAGAAAAGATCAATCCAAATTTATAGCTGAAGTTTCTTGTTCGGTATTTTATAATTCCAAAGGAGAGCAACGAACCAGCATGTTTATCCGGGATATTACCGAACGCAAAAAAACCGAAACAGAATTACAGCAACTCAAAGAAAACTTAGAATTGCAGGTGAAAGAAAAAACCAAAGAGTTAAATGACAGAATAAAAGAACTGGAACATTTCAGGGATGTAACCATAGAACGGGAATTAAGAATGGAAGAGTTACGAAAGGAAATTGAAAGACTAAAACAAAATATAAAAAATAAAAAATTATAAATATGTTTTAGTAACTTATTGTAAAAATTTAAAAATAGGGTTAATAACTACAACATGCTATGTATTAGAGCTAAATTTCTCCTTTTACTTTACTTAATCACTACCCCGATTTTCCTTTACGGGCATGATGAATTAGAATATCATCCTGGGGATACAATATTTTTAGCTTCCGAATCCGATTATCCTCCCTTTTGTATTGTTGATAAAAATGGAAATGCAGATGGATTTGCTGTAGAACTTTTTTTGGCAGCAACCAAGGCGGTAGGATTAAATGTTAAAATAAAAATAGGACTATGGAGCCAGATAAAACAAGACCTTACTCAAGGGCGCATTGATGCCCTGCCCTTAGTTGGAAGAACCCCCGAACGGGAGGAAATGTATGATTTTACCATGTCTTACCTTTCGTTGCATGGTGCCATTTTTGTAAGAAAAGGAACCACCAATATTAAAACGCTCGAAGACCTGAAAGACAAAGAGATTGTGGTGATGAAAGGCGATAATGCCGAAGAGTTTGTGCGTCGCGAAAAAATATCCTCTAAAATTTATACAACCAATACTTTCGAAGAAGCATTTAAAGAACTGAAAAAAGGAAAGTATGATGCAGTAATCACACAGCGAATAACCGGACTCAATCTATTAGAACAACTCAGGATAAAATCGGTTCAGCCCTTGGAACTTCAACTACCCGAATTTCGTCAGGATTTTTGTTTTGCCGTGCAAGAAGGGAATGAAGCCTTATTGAATAAGTTAAACGAAGGCCTCTCTATCATCATAGCAAACGATACATACGATGAAATTAAGCTAAAATGGTTAGGCCCTGATGAAGTAGCAAAAATTGATTTCTGGGATATAGTGCTCACATCACTTTATATTATTGTCCCCCTTTTTATCATTTTAGCTTTATTTTTTATTTATTACCTCAGACGGGAAGTACGATCAAAAACAAAAAATCTGACCGACGAAATCAGAGAGCATAAAAAAACGCTTGAAGAGCTCGACAAGAAACAACTCATTCTAAACGAAATGGAAAAAGTAACCCGGGTTGGGGGTTGGGAATATGACGCAGAAACCAATAAAGTTACATGGACTCAGGGAGTATATGAAATTTATGGTGTTACCTCCGATAATTTTGATCCTTCAGATACAAATAATGACTTTAAATTTTATCATCCCATCGACCAAAAAACAATAAAATCTGCATTTTATAATGCCCTTAAAAATGGCACATCATACAACCTTGAATTAAGACTAATAAGCGCCGACGGAACAGAAAAATGGGTGAGTACCTCAGGACATCCCGAATTTGACCATTTAAAAGTTAAGCGAATCTACGGTAACATTATGGATATTACCAAACAAAAACGTTCGGCCGATGAATTGAAGAAAAAAGTGAATGAGTTAACAGCCATACATAACGCCAGTGGTGTTTTACAAAAAATAAAAACACCCGCCCAACTATCCCAAAAAATTATCCATGTATTAGAAAATATACTTCATTATCAAAATAGTGCCATTTTATTAATCGATGAAAAATCAAATACCTTAAACCCTTTTGCTTTAAGTGACCAGGGAAAAGGAGAAACATTTATTGAAAAAGATAAAAAATATTTAAAATCATTTGACCTGAAAGTAGGAAAAGGAATTACCGGGTGGGTTGCCCAACATGGGAAAAGTCAACGTATCGACGATGTTACCAAAGATAAAAGATACCTGGAGGTTAGAAACGATATTAAATCGGAACTTTGTGTACCTTTAAAATCGGGCAACAAAGTAATTGGTGTAATTAATATTGAAACCACCTTGCCGACAGCATATTCAGCATCGGACCAGATTATTCTCGAAACCATCTCTGCATCTGTTGCCATTGCTATTGAAAATACCCGGTTACTCAAAGACTTGCAAACCGAAATTGAACATCATCAAAAAACAGAAGCTGAATTACGAGAACTAAAAGATGAACTGGAAATTGCCGTTGCAGAACGCACCCGGGAATTAAATGAAAAAATTATTAAACTTGACCGCAGCCAGAAAGCGATGTTGTATATGGTGGAAGATCTTAATAAAATGACCACTGAGCTAAAGGAACAAAGGCGAAAACTCGAATTTGCCAATAAAGAGCTCGAAGCATTTACCTACTCGGTATCTCACGACTTACGTGCACCACTCAGGGCAATCAATGGTTTTGCTAAATTCTTAATCGAAGATTACGAAAATAAACTAGACGAGGAAGGCTTAAGATATATCCATACCATTGTAGAAAATGCTTCCCGCATGGATAACCTTATTTATGATTTATTGAATCTTTCGCGCGTTTCAAGAGCCAACATGCGAAAAATAAACACAGATATGAAAGCGATTGCTCTATCAATGTACGAAGAAGTTGCTACTGACCAGGAGAAAAAATCTTTTGAATTATCCATCGATAAATTACCTGATCTTTATTGTGACTCGGGACTGCTAAAGCAGGTTTGGCAAAATCTTTTAAGCAATGCGCTTAAATACAGCGCAAAATCAACCATAAAAAAAATTGAAATCAGTGCCCAAAACAAGAAAGACGAAGTTATATACTCTGTAAAAGACTTTGGAGTGGGATTTAATGCTGAATATAAAAATAAACTATTTGGGGTATTCCAACGTTTACACCGAGAGGATGAATTTAAAGGTACCGGCGTAGGTTTAGCCATTGTACAACGAATCGTGCACCGCCATGGAGGCAGGGTTTGGGCTGATGGAGAACTCAACAAAGGGGCTGTTTTTTATTTTTCTATTCCAAAAGAAAAAAAATAAAGAACTAAGGTTCAATTGTTAAAAAAAATTTTTATATTGGATTTAGGTAAACCACAAGATTATGGAACAATTTGCAGAAACAGAAATCCTCATCGTTGAAGATAATAAAAACGATGCAGAAATGGCCTTGCGTGCTTTCAAAAAAAATCATCTTACCAATAATATATATGTGGTAGGCGATGGCGAAGAGGCTCTTGATTTTATTTATGCCAAAAATAAATTTGAAAGCAGAAAAGATGCTGCGAACCCTAAAATAATCCTGTTGGATTTAAAACTACCTAAAATTAGCGGGTTGGAAGTATTACGAAAGATTAAAACAGACCCCGAAAAAAAAGTTATCCCGGTGATTATCATGACTTCATCCAAGGAAGAAAAAGATATGATAGAAAGCTACCAACTGGGTGTTAACAGCTATATCGTAAAACCGGTTGATTTTGATAAATTTGTGGATGCGGTAAGAGATTTGGGATTCTACTGGCTATTGCTTAATCAGCAACCCTAACAGAACGATCGCAGGCAATTATCATTAGCAAAATAATAATAATGTTTATGAAACAGCAAAACAACCCCATAAGAATATTACTTGTTGAAGATTTACCTACCGATGTAGAATTGGCATTGCGTGAAATAAAAAAAGAGAATATCGACTTTACCTATAAGGTGGTGGATACCGAATCGGAATTTAAAAAAGAATTAGCAGCATTTGTTCCCGATATTATTGTTTCCGATTATTCGATGCCCAGTTTTGACGGGATGAAAGCCCTGAAAATAACAAGGGAAAAAGACAGCATAATTCCTTTTGTTGTACTTACCGGTTCGATGAATGAAGAAACAGCTGTAGAATGTATGAAAGCCGGTGCCAACGACTATGTATTAAAAGAAAAAATCATGCGCTTACCCTTTGCAGTGATGGAAGCATTAGCCAGAAGCAGGGTAAATAAAGAAAAGGCCAAAATTAAAGCACAGCTTACCGAAAGTGAAGAAAAATACCGCTCGCTTATCCACAATTCAGTGGACGCGATATACCTTATGCATAACCGAAAGTTCGAAATTATTAATCCAACGTTTGAAAAAATGTTTGGTTATTCGATTGATGAAATAAACCATTCCAGCTTTGATTTTATTCAGCTCGTTGCTCCCGAAAGCAAACCTGTCATTGAGGAACGTTTTAAAAGAATACAAAATGGGGAAAATATTGATAACCATTATGAATTTACAGCCATCACCAAAAACGGAATAAAAAAAGAGGTAGAAGCCTCTGTTTCATATATAGATTTTAAGGAGAGTAAAGCAACCCAGGGCATAATCAGAGATATTACAGAACGCAAAGCAATAGAAAAAAAACTCACGCTTTTAAGCCAGGCGGTTCAGCAAAACCCCATAGCCATTGAAATATCCGATGCAAATGGTGTTATTGAGTATATTAATCCCGCCTTTGAAAAAATTACCGGTTACTCTTCGGGCGAAATTATCGGGCAGAATCCGAGAATTCTGAAATCAGGATACCATTCCAACGCATTTTACAAAAATTTATGGAACACAATACTTTCCGGGAAAGAGTGGATAGGCGAACTAAAAAATAAAAGAAAAAATGGAAAGCTCTATTGGGAAGAAGCGATTATATCACCCATATTTAACAACAAAGGGAATATTACTCATTTTGTAGCGGTTAAAGAGGATGTTACAGAGAAAAAGAAAATGATCAAAGAACTAATTGCTGCCAAAGAAAAAGCCGAAGAAAGTGATCGCCTAAAATCTGCATTTTTGGCCAATATGAGCCATGAAATCCGAACCCCGATGAACGGAATACTAGGTTTTGCCGATTTATTAAAAAGATCTCACCTATCCGATGAAAAACAAAAAGATTATATTGATATTATTGAAAAAAGCGGGGAACGAATGCTCGATTTGATTAATGATTTAATAAATATTTCAAAGATTGAGTCGGGGCAGTTAGATTTATCATTTGCCGAAATAAATATCAATGCACAGTTAAATTTTATGTATGAATTTTTTCAGATAGAGGTAGAAAAAAAAGGGTTGAAAATGAACTTACATTGCCCGGTGCCTGTTGATAAAGCTAAATTGGTTACCGACAGAGAAAAATTTGATGCTATTGTGAGCAACCTGATAAAAAATGCACTCAAATTTACCAAAGAAGGAAGAATTGACATTGGTTATGAACCGCAGGAGGAACAAATTAAATTTTTTGTGAAAGATACCGGAACAGGCATCCCTAAAGAAAAACAAGAAGCCGTTTTTGGACGTTTTGTCCAGGCCGACTCACACATGTCGAGAGAATATGAAGGTGCCGGATTAGGACTTTCCATTACCAAAGCTTATGTTGAAGCATTAGGCGGAAAAATTTGGTTAGAATCAGAAGAGGGAAAAGGTACGCAAATATTTTTTGCATTGCCTGTAAATGAAATGTCCGGCCCATCCATAAAAACAGAAAAAAAGGAAAATGAAAAAGAACCCGAGTTAGAAGATACATATAAAAACTTAACGATTTTAGCAGCCGAAGATGATGAATTCAATTACCTGCTTATTGAGGAGTTATTAGCAGAAAAAAGATATGAGGTAATAAGAGCAAGAAATGGACAGGAAGCCATAGATATTTGTAAAAAGAACAATAAGATACATTTAATATTAATGGACATTAAAATGCCCGGGATGGATGGCTATCAGGCAGCCAAGGAGATAAAAGAAATCAGGCCCGATTTGCCCATTATAGCACAATCGGCGTATGCCATGGAACACGAAATAAAAAAATACAGTACAACTTTCGATGACTATATTGTCAAACCGATAAAAGAAGATGAATTAATGCTGAAGATGAAAAAGTGGTTAACGAAGGAATAGCGTTTTATAATTATTGGTGTTCTGTTAATGTTCTGTTAAATCCGGTTTCCCTCCTAACCCACGGGTTAACCCGTGGGTTAAACAGCACCTCTGTCCTACTTTACTGTTTGCTTTTACCGTCTGCTTTAGCTGACGGATACAAAAAATAACAATACCCTATGGCTTTAGCCGGTTAACTATTGAGCTGATTATACTTCCGCAGCAGAAACGGCTTTTGCAGAGAATTTCCTAACTATTCGTTTTTTTTAGTCAGCAGATATAAATAATCCGGGTACAAAGGTGATATTTTATATAAAAAAAGGCTGCTTAAATGCATTCAACATTATAAACAGCCTTATGTTATAAATCAATGTATCTGAATTTAATAGGCAAACAACGGGTATTTGCTCATCATCTCTTTTACTCGGGCTCCAACCTCATTGATTTTATTTTCATCTTCGATGTTCGCAATTACCTGGTCGATGTAATCAACAATAGCAGGAATTTTATCCTCTTTGATCCCGCGTGTTGTAATCGCTGCGGTTCCGACTCTGATTCCGGAAGTTTTGAATGGCGAACGCGAATCGAAAGGCACCATATTTTTATTAATGGTAATATGCGCTTTTACCAATATATTTTCAACCTGCTTACCGGTAATTTCAGGGAATTTAGTTCTCAGGTCAATCAACATGGAGTGATTATCGGTACCACCGGAAATTACTTTATATCCGTTCTTTATAAATTCATCAGCCATAACAGCGGCATTCTTTTTTACCTGTTTTTGATATTCCTTAAATTCAGGCGTTAATGCTTCACCAAAAGCAACGGCTTTAGATGCAATAACATGCTCCAGCGGGCCTCCCTGTGTTCCTGGAAATACTCCGGAATCTAATAACGAGGACATTTTTCGTACCACCCCTTTTTTGGTTGTTTTTCCCCAGGGATTTTCAAAATCTTTACCGATTAAGATAATACCACCTCTTGGTCCACGTAAGGTTTTATGCGTTGTAGAAGTAACAATATGAGCATACTCTAAAGGATTATTCAATAATCCCGCAGCAATTAACCCGGCAGGGTGAGCCATATCAATCATTAAAATAGCACCTATTTTATCGGCAATTTCGCGCATTCTTTTATAGTCCCACTCGCGAGAATATGCCGAAGCACCCCCTACAATCATTTTTGGTTTTTCCTTCAGTGCTACTTCCTCCATCATATCGTAATCCACTAATCCGGTATCCTTTTTTACTCCATACGATACAGGATTATATAAAATCCCTGATAAGTTAACAGGGGAACCATGCGATAAGTGACCTCCATGTGCCAGGTCCAAACCCATAAAAGTATCACCCGCCTCAAGAACGGTCATAAATACAGCCGCATTTGCCTGTGCTCCGGAGTGTGGTTGTACATTAACCCATTCTGCATTATACAATTCTTTTAATCGCTCGCGGGCCATATCTTCGGATTGGTCAACCACCTCACATCCTCCATAATACCTTTTCCCGGGATATCCTTCGGCATATTTATTGGTCATTACCGACCCCATGGCTTCCAAAACCTGATCGCTCACAAAGTTTTCCGAGGCTATAAGCTCAATTCCATTAATTTGTCTCTCTTTTTCCTGCTTTATCAGGTCAAATATTTTAGTATCTCTGTTCATAACATTAATTTTAAATAATTTCAAAAATAACCTGTCCAAAATTATAGAATTATAAAATGAATAAAAAATTAATTTTCAGGAATCGAAAGAAATACAAGAAAATCATCAAAAAAAAACTAAGAGCATAATCGTTTAAACTATTGATTATAAATGTGGAGGTATTTATGAACAAGAGTAATCAGATGGTTTATCTCAAAAGGTTTAGCGATAAAATCATCACAGCCACAACTCCGGCTGTCATTAATAACGTGGTTATGAACATAAGCGCTTACAGCAATAACAGGAACCGAGGGGTTTATCTCTTTAATGGTGGAAGTAGCTTTAAAACCATCAACCTTTGGCAACCTTAAATCCATTAAAACCAAATCAAAAGCATGCTTATCCTCTATAAAAAAATCAATGGCTTCTGAACCATCAAAGGCTCGTTTAATGATATAGTTATCATCAAAGAAAATTTCTTCCAGCAAAGAATAGCTTAATCGATCATCTTCTACGATGAGTATTTTTTTCCTCTCCGAAGTATTTTTAAATCGTTCTGATTTTTGAATTGTTTTAAAAAAATCCATCTCCAACATTTTAAAACGGAACAATTTTAATTATTTAATCCCTAACATCCAATAAATTAAAAGACTTTCTTTTGACAAAAGTCGGTAAGATTTCAACCAACCTCCCTAAAACATAGATAAATGGCAAAAATCACTTCTTTACGAAGAATTAGATAATAAATATCGAATAATTTTAAAACGGGATAATTTTATCTTTTTTTTGGATAAATGACTAACTTTGTGTCTCTTAAAACAAAAAGTTTCATTAATGATAATAATCGTTTTGGTGAATAAATTTATTTCAAACAATTACTATAGTAACGTAATTTTAAAAATTACGTTAAATATTAAAGTGTTATAAAAATTGAAGGTATGAATCGGCTGAAGATTAAAATGATAAATTATTATTTCCTGCAAATTGGATTGATATTTGTAATCAATCTTTTTCCTGCTTCCTTAAAATCGCAACATCATGCCCCATTAAACCAATCAGATACACTGACCTCTCAAGAAATTTTATATACCTATCCTACTCCGGATGAGTTATTAGATGTAATTGAAAAAGAAGATCTTAACTTTAACAATCAATATCTTAATCCGGTAGGTAATGTAAACCAATACATTAATACCCGAACAAAAAATTTAAACCTGGGCATATACCTTGCTGATTTAGCTTATGCAGCTTTCTTTACAAAACGCAACCAGATAGCCAAATATGTTGATGTAATCAGCAAAACAAGTGATGATCTCCTTATTTCGGCAGAAACCAAAACAAGAATGAAGGAAGATCTCCTCCAAAATATGGACAACCTGGATTCGATCTACCATCTCACCAATGTATATTACTATGATATCATGCAAGAACTTGAATATAATAATAGTCATAGCTTAATGGTTATTATCAGTGCAGGAACCTATATTGAGAGCATATACCTGGCGATTAGTCTGGTGGATAAATTTTCGGATGAAAATGAATTGATTAAACAAATTGCCGGACAAAAAAATGCTTTTGTAAGCTTGTTAAATACCAGCAAATTATACGAAAAAGATTATAATGTAAAAGAGGTTATCCCTTATTTGGAACAAATTATTGCCCTTTATAATCAATTTAAAGTTGAAGATAAAGGAAAGTTAATTTTTATCAAAAATCCTGATGGAACCGTTCGTTTTAAAAGTGCAGAGAAAGTAGTAATGAACAATAAACAATTTAATTCTTTCCGTAATACTATCCGGGAAATACGTAACAAGATAACGTTAAATTAATATTTTTTTTTGCTCATATTTTCCACAGTTTAACTAGAGTCTAGTTAATAGATTACAGAAGCTTTAGCCGGTTATGGCAAACGAATCGATTTAAAGACCTTGGACGTTGATATTTGACTCCTCTGGAGTCGTTTTCTATTTTACTACCTACTTTTTATAAGCGTGCAAACCCTCCGGGTTTGTTTTTTATTTCAGCGCAAACGACTTCCAAAGGCAGCCTGCTTATTCGGTAAATTGCTTACTGCCACTTTAACCTGCGACAACTTTTGGGCTCATCTTTTCCAAAGTTCAAAACTTTGGAAAAGATGATGTTAAAATAATTTCTCCCTATACTACCTCTTTGTTAAAGTTTGTTTTTATCATAGAATTTGGCAGGCAGGTTAAAATTTGCGTTGAATATTTTGAGTTTAAGTGAGGGTTTCGCTTAGAGCGAAGCCCTCACTAATAATACTACTTCTAAATTATTTTTCAGGATTTTTAATACTCAGTTCCTCAACACTTACCATATCGATGTAGTAATAAGCAAGTCCGTTTTTGTTGATATGGTCTTGTAATGGCAGATTTAAATGTGAGATGTCCAGTTTTTCAAGTTCAATATCTTTATCAGGATAAAAGTTCCCAATTGTAATATATTCCTCGCCTCCAATGGCTTTTATTGTATCATTAAGCGTATACCAAATATTGGTTTCGGTAAAAAGTGTATCTTCAGGAATAAAAACCTGTGGGTCGTATTCAAGGGTTTTATAGGTACGTCTGTTTTTAATTTGCTCTTCCGAAAAATACATTCCCAGTCGGTTAACAGCATAAGTAGAATAGGTTGCCACGGCAAAATGTAATGTAACCCGGTAATAATTATCTTTCATTAAAGGTCTTTTTAATTTTGCCTGTAAATATTCGCGATAGTTCTGGTCCTTTTTACCGGCCGTATCTTCCACATGCAGTTCAAGTAAAACAATACCTGCATAAGCCTGCCCATCGTAAGCCCAAAGATTTCCAATAAAATTAGAAGGAACACTAACCTGTAAATTTGTACAACCATTAAAATAATCGCTTGTTCCCCGATTAGGCATGTACCAGTGTGGAATTAATTTTTTTTGAGGATATATAGTCATATCGTATGGGCACTCATCATACGCTTCAAAACTTGGATTAGGCACCAGGTTTTGTGCCCATAGATTTACCGACAACAATAAAAATAACCATAAATAAAATCCCCCCTTCATGCTAGAATCCGATTTTAGGTGCTTTCCTCCACAAAATATTTACACCAACACAAGCTCTGGTGTCATAAGCATCTTCTGGTTCAACATCTTCGGCTAATACGGTTATTTCTATGATAACACTTTGAGTAAAATCATTGGTAAAACCCACCGATTCGATATAATCATCGGTCATGTTATCGTATAATACTTCTTTTGAACGGGCATTAAAAATTTTAAAATGCACCGGTCCAAAGCCATCTTCTGTACAAATGCCAATTTTAAAATCTTTTTCACCGTATAAAACCAGTTTATATTCAAAGGTCTCTTTTATCTCTACCATAGCACTTTTCGATTGGCCATAAGGTTTAAAGCTGCCATCATTGGCTAAACGACAGGCCGATGTTTCGTGAAACCGGTCACAGTATTGGGCCTTAACATGCTTAACCGGCAGTAAAAAAGATATTAAAACGAAAACAGTAAAAATTAAAAATATATGGTAATTTTTCATTTTGCTACTCATTTTATTAATTTCTATGAATGAAAAAAGTGCAACGATTATTTATTGGATTTTATTATTTCGTTTCGAATAGAAATAATATTGGTTTTAAACTGGTCAAAATTCTTATTATTCACAACAAATTTAGCTCCTCCGGTAAATCTCATTTGTCCCTCCTCTTCAACAACCTTTTGTTCCTTTTCTTCTTTATTTAGCTGATCAAACGTTTGTTTTAACACATCGAGTTGATCAATAATTAGCTTTACATAAGGATCGTCTGCATATACCTGGGCATATTCGTAGAAATTGTCAAAAACAAATTTCTGCTCATACATCTTTTCAATAATCTCTTTATAATCATCAAAATCATCGACAAGCATTACGGATAAGTATAATGATTCGACAATCGCTCCGGCAGAAATTAATGTAAAAATATTTTCACGGTTTGAGTTTTCCAGGTTACTGGAAATTTTATAATATAACTCCTGAGATATTTTATTTAATGAATCCTTTTTTGTCAGGTTATTTTGAATGCGTTCCATGGTCTTATTCTCCATCAACCCATAGATATTTACATCCTCCGACAATTTTTTGATAACTTTCAAATATTCTAACTCAGTGGTATTTTCTGAAGAGTAACTCAGATAGGCAAAATCAGCAATATACACACCCAGGTTAACAGCCTGGCTTCTTGTATCCAGATAATTTTTAGCATTTGTATGAGGATTTACAAAAGATGGGTTAATTTTCACCTCATCCATGAAAATTTCTGCTAAAATTTCATTAGGCGATGGCAAGACATAAATCACTTCGGTTAAAGTATCCTTAATACGAATAGCTTCTGTAATTTCAGTTTTTTCTGAAGTTTCCTTTGTTTCTTTCTTGCACGAATTACATCCGCTAAAAAGTAAGATAAAGACTAGAACAGTTAATAAGATATAGCTGTTTTTCATAAATTTTTATTTTATGATTAAATTTTTATTTTTAAAAGTAATATCTAAAATAATAAATAATACGATTGAAATCATCCAGATAACAAAAATATTAAAATATAATGTGTTAAACTCAGTCTTCCCGATAATTTTTACAGAGGACAAAAAGTGTGCCCTTCCATAATTGGACAATGGTTTTTGATAAATGGGTTCAATTTTCCGGATTAATTCGTTGGAATGAATGCTTTTTTCGGCAGGATTAAAAGTACTACGATTTAAGACCATTTCGGCCAGGTTATTATTATAATACTTATTTTTCAGCTGATTATATTCATCAATCCCACCCAGATATTTTACCAAAACATTCGTAATACTATCTTTGGCATACATATAATGGTTAATATTTCCGTTCAACTCCTGTTTCAATTGTCTTAACTCCTTCGCTATTGCCATTCGGGCTTCATCATCGGGCAACCCATTTAAAATTTGTGTCGAAATATTCATGGTGTATTTTTTATCCAGTTGAGCTATTAACGACTGAATAAAATCTATCTGCCGATTTAATCCTTCATCCATTCCATACTTTATTTCCTCTAATGCCCCTTCAGCCTCGGAAATCACAAATAACAAATCATATTTCAGGTTACTTATTTTTTGTTCGACAGGAAAATAGTGTTGTTGAAACCTGTTATCCTTGAACTGGGAAACAACAAGCGCTTCGTAAGCCCATCTTGATACCATAATATCTCCAATTACAGGAACATATTTTTCCGATTCTATTTTCTCATTCAATTTATCATATTGAACAATAGTACCGCTTAACAAAATTTGTGGGACAATTAACAACGGAACAAGGATATAAATTACAATAACAGAGTTGAACAATGAAGAAATTAGTAATCCCAATGTATTGGCAAAACAAGAAGTTGTAAATAAAACCAGCGTATATGGCCAGAACATTCCCTCAATCTCAAGCAATGCATTCCCAATAACAACATATAAAACCGTTTGTACCATGCTGACAAAAAAAAGCAAAGATAATTTGGAGAACAAATACGCCGTTTTATTCAGGTTCAGAAATTGTTCGCGTTTTAATATTTTCCGGTCACGAAAAATTTCTTCGGCACTAATAACCAACCCAACAAACAAAGAAACAATAACACACATAAAAAGGTAGGCCGGGATATTATCGTTTAAGATAAAAGAATATTCACCGGTTACTTTATCAATGCCGGAACGGGTTATTAACGCCAGAATAACAGCCAGTATCGGTGTAATTAAAAGTGAAAAAGCAACATATTGATGATTGGTAACTTTGCTTAAAACATTGCGCTCTAAAAAAACGACAAACTGCTTAAGTGCAGAAGGTTTTCTGTACTGTATTTTGGGTAAATCGCCTTTCTCATTGTTTTCTGACGTTATCTCTTCGGGTATACTTTTTAAATAATAGTGATGCCATTGCTTTACAGGTATTTTCCGCTCATTAAGTAATACACCCTTGCTGTTGACCTTCTTTTCGGACAAAATATTAAAAACCGTTTCGTGGTTTACATTTCCACACAACCGGCATTTATCTGAAAGTTTAACAAATTTGTTGGCTGCTTCGTTAAAATAATGAATGGAATCTACAGGATTCCCATAATATACAGGATATCCTTCTTTATCAAGCACCAGGATTTTATCGAACATTTTAAAATGCTCTGACGAAGGCTGATGAATATTAGCAAAAACAATCTTCCCTTTTGCAGCCTGACGGGTCAACAATTCCATAATTTCATCGGCATCGGAAATAGCCAGACCCGAGGTAGGCTCATCGGCAAATAAAATCCATGGTTCACGAATTAACTCAAGTGCTATGTTTAAACGCTTACGTTGTCCACCACTGATATATTTATTTAACGGTGTTCCTACTTTTAAATCTTTAACTTCAAATAAATTAAGATTTTTTAATAATATCTCTACTTGTTGTACAATTTCTTCTTTATTTAAATTTCCTAAACACAGTTTAGAGCTTAAATACAAATTTTCAAAAACTGTTAATTCTTCTACAAGCAGGTCATCCTGTGGGATATATCCAATTAATCCTTCAATATATTTTTGCTCTTTAAGAATATCATAATTATTGATTAATATTTTCCCGTGTTTCGGTTTTAATGAGCCTGTTAAAAGATTAATCAGTGTAGACTTTCCCACTCCGCTTTTCCCGATAACACCAATCATCTGGCCTGTTTCTGCAGCAAATGACAATTGATGAATACCGTTATTGCTCCGTGGAAAAGTAAATTCAATCTCCCGGGCTTTTAGCTGAACCGGGATGTTGCTTTCTGATTCAAATTCACGGGCTACTTCGTTATAATATACCGGATCTATGTTATCTCCATCAATTTTTGAGCCCAGGTGAAAAATATAAATATTCTCAGAAAAAATATTAAAATCATCAATCGTAATCGTATCCGAACCTTTATAATAAAAAAGTAAAATATTAGCTCCCGAAATTTTCAGAAAATAGATATTGCCCTTTAACTGGTCTCGTTCTATAAAATGAATACCGGTTTTCGTCAGATTCTTACGCCCCACAACCAAAAGGTTATCCTTGTGTTTTATATCGTATAACTTTTCGAAAATAAATGATTTACAATTACGATAATCGTTCTCATCAATATTTAATGCACGGGAAATCTCCCGGGTAATCGAATCAATACTTATCGATGCTGACTCTTTTGCTAAATTTTGATATTTAAACAAGAACTTATGGAAAAACAATAATCGAATTAATAACAGAAAACGGTCGGAAATATATAATTCGGTTCCCAGCTCCGAAATATGTTGCTGGATAAATTTCGATAAATCATTTTCCCCGGCAGGTTTACGATTCGATTTGTATTCATCATAATAGTTATTGAAAAATATCAGATAATCGTTTAAAATATCGGCCGAAAACTCTTTACGCAAGAATGATTGTATAAATAATTTTACATTATCAATATATAGTGATGGATGAAGCGCTGCAATATATGCAAACAACCGGATTAAACTTTCAAGCAGTAATTTATTCATTCTTAAAACATTATTTAGCAAAAATCAATTCCACACAAGCGCCTGCATTCTGTTTATTAGAAACCTTTAACGCTCCATGATGATAATCCATAATTAACTTTACGATATACATACTCAGTTCGTTATTCTCATTAAATGCCTCTTCTTTAAACCGGTAGGGCGAATATATTTCCTCAATTGTTTCTTTACTAAAGCCCTTTCCAAAATCGAGAATGGAAAGCACAATCCCTTTCTCTTCGTTTTTTAATGATATCTCAATTTTAGATTCATCACCGGTATGTTCGGCTGCATTGCGAATTAAAAAAAGTAATGCTTTAAAAATAAGATCTTTGTCGCCGGAGATTTTTATATCATCCAGATGCTCCACAATATCAATGTTGCGTTGTCCTAATACTTCATTTAACTCTAAGAGACTAAAACTTACAATTTCAGCCACATTAATCTCTTCAGATTTAAACTCATACGTTTTCGAAGTTAGCTCAGTGGTTAAGATTGCTTTATTGGCAAAATTTTCGAGTCGAACAACCGATTTCTCCAGTAAATTAATCAGGTTTTTAAGAGCAAATGAAGCTTCCTGGTTTTTTAAAACATGCAATGTACCAATAATCCCTGTCAAAGGAGTTTTTATTTCGGTGCTTGTCATGTTTAAAAAATAAGATTTCATTTTATCCAGGTTTTGTAACTCGGTTAAAGCATCTTCCAGTTTTTTATTGGTTTCCTGCAACGCTTTGGTCTTTTCATCCACCTTTTGTTCCAGCCACTGGTTGACATCTTTCAGTTTATCCCGGCTGTCTTTTAATTCAAGATGAGTATTTATCCGGGCTAACAATTCTGCGGTATCAAAAGGTTTACTTACATAATCCTGTGCATTAAGCTCAAAACCTTTAACAATGCTTTCTTTGTCGGTTTTTGCGGTAAGAAAAATAATGGGGATATCCTGGTATTGCTCATCTTTTCGAATTGTCTTACACACTTCATACCCATCCATTCCGGGCATCATAATATCGAGTAATATTAAATCGAATTGTTCTGAATTTACCCACTCCAACGCCTCCTTGCCGCTTAAAGCATATTCCACATTATAATGTTGTTTTTCCAGCAAATTCCCTAATACCTGGAGGTTTTTGGGGTTATCATCAACAATTAAAATTTTAAATTTTTGAGCATCCATTCAAATTATCTTTTAAAAAGTATTTTATGGTTGTAACTGATTTTTCAATTTTTCGACAAACAGGCCGAACTGTTTGATTAATTCTTTTTCTTTTTCCACATTAAAAGCTTTGGAAGCATTCATAATTTGATGTCCATACTCAGTTACCGGTTTATTATGATATTTTTCGCCCAGTGCCATTAACATTTGAGCAAATCCGGCCACAACCTTTTTAGGCTGAATATACTGCATCTTTTCAAGATACGGTTTGCTCTGTTTTTCTAATGCGCTAATTAACTCAGGCAAATTTTTTAAGGCCTCTTTCCGCAATTCTATCTCACTATACGTATTCTTTTCATCTTCTGTTTCAGTAATTTCGTCGTATTCGATATACTTTTTAAGTATCCGGAGAACTTTATTAAAATCTATCGGTTTGCTCAAATACCCATCAAAACCGGAGTTAAGCACCTTTTCTTCATCATTGTCCAGGGTATAGGCAGTTACGGCAATTGCCGGGATATGTTTAAGGATATCCTGTTCGTTTATCTTTTGATATAACTGATAACCATCCATTTCGGGCATATTCAGATCGATAAACATAATATCCGGAAGGGTATTTTTCAAAACAGAAAGCGCCTGGGTTCCATTTGCCGCTTCAAAAATTTCGAAATTAAATTTCTTAAATTTTAATCGCAAGACTTTCCGGTTACTTTCATTATCGTCCACAATTATAATTTTGGCCGGTTTAAAATTAATCTTTCCTTTGCCGGATTCTAAAACAATCTTTTGTTCCTCTGTGTCACCAACAATTTCGACATGATTTAATTTCAAAATAAATTTACTTCCCGTATTTTTTTTACTCTCAAGTAATATTTTTCCGTCCATTAACCCGGCTAATTTACTCGAAATAGCCAATCCCAGACCGGTACCTCCATATCTTCTGCTATCCTGGCCTTCCATTTGTTCAAAAACTTTAAAAATCCTTTCTTGTTGTTTGGGGTCAACACCTATGCCGGTATCTTCAACAATTAACGACAATTCAACTTCACTTTCCGAGATATTATTTACTTCTGTACGAATTTTTACAAAACCTTTCTCCGTAAACTTTACAGCATTACTTGCCAGGTTTAGTAGAATTTGTTTTATCCTTAACTCATCAAGCATTAAATAATCAGGCAAATCGTCGTCTAAATCGGTAAACAGGTCTAAATTTTTCTTTTGGGCACTAAATTTAAAAATTTCGGCAATATCATGAATTAAATGCCGGACAGAAACCGGTTTATATTTAATTTCCGTTTTTCCGGCTTCAATTTTTGAAAAATCCAGGATATCATTAATTAAGCTAAGCAATGTTTTCCCGCTCGATTGAATGGATTCAACATAATCGACCATCACAGGATTATCGAGTTCCTGCTCTAACACATCAGCAAAGCCTAAGATAGAATTCATGGGCGTACGAATTTCATGACTCATGCTGGCAATAAATTCACTTTTTGATTTACTGGCTGCATCGGCTTTATCCTTGGCTTTCCTAAGCTCTTCTTCCATTTTCATACGGTAAGAAATATCTTTTTCCAGATTTTTTATTTTGGTAAGGTCATTAATCATGGTAACAATATTATCATCTATTGAGGATGACTGTATTTGCACCACTTTATTTTCTCCTTTTTTACACTTTACAAGATTCTCAATCGGCTCCATCTCTGTATTCTGCTCAAAAGCTTCTTTAATTAATCTGTTCCAAAGTTGTTTCTGACTTTGCCGATACTCAGCATCGGGATAAGCTAACTGATACCATTTGTCAGCATTTGGAATGTCTTTAATTGTATACCCAAAAACTTTCTCAAACTGTTCATTCAATATATTAATATTACCTTTTACATCTTCTACAACAATAGGTATGGGTGATAAATCAATAATTCTTTGTAAACGATTCTCGCTTTTCTCCAGGGCTTCATTTGATTCTTCCAGCTCGTTTAATAGTTCTGTTTTAGACTGTAGCAGATTTTGTAACTCTTCGGTTTGTTTTTTGAGCTTTTCGGTGAGTTCAACATTTTCTTCTCTTAGCTTATATTCTTGTATTGCATGCGCGATAATGGTTTTTAGTTTATCATAATCCCAGGGTTTATTTACATACTGATAAATTTTAGCTTTATTTACCGCATCAGCTAATGCTTTAATATCGCTATAGGCCGTTAAAAGAATCCGGTTTGGGGCAGGATTAATTTCCAGCACTTCCTCAAAAAATTCAACCCCGGTCATTCCGGGCATCGCCTGATCAGAAATAATAACATCGAGTTTTTTTTCTTTTACAATACCTAATGCCTCTTCACCCGACAAGGCTGTGAATACATTATATTCACCCTCAAAGTTTTCCTTAAAAAGATAAAGGTTAGCCTCACCGTCATCAACATAAAGTATCGTATATTTTTTATCAACTGATTGTTCCATCCTTATTTCAATTATTTATTTCAATAAATTTACGACTATTTTAACGGAAATGCATGCAACTATTGTTTCATTTTTGCGTAGAATTTGTTAAACCAAATTTAAATAACGTTTAATTTTACTGGTAACTAGTCAGTTTTCAATTTAAACTTTTTCATCTAGAAATTGTTAAAAAAGACAAAAAGATTTTAAATTATTTATTTACCAAATCCTAATCGATATAAAAATCAGTAAAATGAAGCTCTTACAGTAAACAAACTGCATTAATATTCAACTAAAAATTTAAAATTTATCAGAAATATAGCTCATCAATATATAAATAGTCGTTAATCCGGTATAAAAATGAAAACATTTTTACCGGACTAAAGAATAAAAAATGGATTCAGATATAAAATGGATTAATATATTACATCATTATAGTAAACCTTAATTTTATGCATAAATCGGCCTGGTTAATTACCTTGATATATTTTACCCTAAGTTTTTTATGGATTCTGTTTTCGGATGATATTCTTTTATCTATTGAGTCGGATCCAATCACTCTATCCAAAATCCAAACCTATAAAGGTTGGATCTTTGTGCTTTTATCATCGGTTTTAATCTATTTTTTAACCTCTAAATCGATCAAAAAATTTATTTTAGCTAACCAGCGCAAATCAAAAGAAATAAAAAACTTAACAGAAATAAAAAACAAACTCCAACTTTCTGTGAAAGCCAGTAAAATAGGATTCTGGGAATGGGAACTTAATACCAATAAAGTATATTTCTCAAAAGAATGGAAAAGACAAATTGGATTTAAAGATAAGGAAGTACCAAACACATACAGGGAGTGGGAAAAAAGAGTACATCCGGATGATATAGATGAATTAAACAAAAATATTAATCAATTTATACATCAGGAAGACGAACAATTTTATAAGGATTTCAGGTTTAAACATAAAAACGGGTATTACATCTGGATATCAGCCAATGCTATTGCTGTAAAAAACAAAAACGGAGAAGTTAAAAAACTTCTCGGGTCGCATCTTGATATTACGTCCAGAAAAGAAACTGAAGAAAAACTTAAAGAAAAGGAAAAACAACTATCCAACTTAATTGGCAACTTAAAAGGAATTGTGTATCGTTGTAAAAATGATGCTAACTGGACCATGACGTTTTTGAGTAAAGGAATACAGAAAGTTACCGGGTACAATTCGGAAGATCTGATTGATAACAAGAATCTTGCCTACGCCGACCTTATTGTTCCCGAAGACAGAAAAACAGTTCTCGACGAAATACAGCAGGCACTGAAAGTTAACAGGCAATTTAGAATTACCTATCGTATTAAAACAAAAAACAATAAAGAGAAATGGGTGTGGGAACAAGGTGTTGGTGTTTACGATGAAAAAAAACAGATAAAACGGATCGAAGGTTTTATAGCTGATATTACCGAACAAAAATTGGCTGAGATAGCACTGCAAAAATCGGAACAGAAATATAAAAACCTGGTAGAAAATTCATTAGTTGGAATTTATACTACAAAAATTAACGGGGAATTAATTTATGCCAACAAAGCATTTTGTAATATACTGGGATACAAAAGTTCTGATAAAATTAACGTAAAAGATTTATACCCTTCAAAAGAACAAAGAGAAAAACTGATTAACGAAATAAAACATAAGCAGATAGTATCAAATTATGAAATGTTATTATTAACCAGACAAGGAGAGCCTAAAAATATTACATTAAATGCATCCTTAAACGGAGATGAGATTTCGGGAATGATGATGGATATTACCCACATTAAAGAATATGAGAAACAACTATTAATGGCTAAAGAAGCTGCCGAAAAAGCAAGTAAAATTAAAGATGCGTTTATTGGCAATGTTTCACACGAAATAAGAACTCCTTTAAATGCCATTAATGGATTTACAAACATTCTTAAAAGTAATTTTGATAAACATATGGATGACCGGAGTAATGAATTCTTCCAAATTATATTCAATGCCTCCAGCCGTTTGGAACGTACCGTTGATATGATGTTAGATTTCTCAAAGCTTAATGCAGACGATTTGGAGATGAAACCTTTAAAGCTCGATTTCAAACAAATTATCAATAAAATCCTGGAAGAACATCAGGTGGAGATAAAAAAGAAAAATCTCGGAATTATCATTGAACAAAACACGGAAAATACCCAGATTATTGCTGATGAATATGCCGTTGAAAATGCCTTTTCTAATATTATTCAAAATGCAATTAAATACACTGAAAAAGGACATGTTAAAATAAGCTGCTCACACAATGAAAATGATGATTTAATCATTCATGTGGAAGATACCGGTATTGGGATGACCCGTGATTACCTTGAGAATATTTTTGTTCCCTATTCGCAGGAAGATACAGGCTATACCAGACAATACGAGGGTATTGGACTGGGATTATCGATAACAAAGAAACTACTGGAATTAAACGGTGCTGAAATAAGCGTACAAAGCAAAAAAGGAGAAGGCTCTGTATTTAACGTCATCTTTAGCAATGAATTTCAGCAACAGGTTAAAGAATTTTCTAAACCCAATCTATATATTTCCAATAAATAATGCTAATTTTTTTTAAAACGGAAGTAAAAAATAAAAATTGGAGCCTTTACCCTGCTCACTTTCCACATCTATTTTTCCACCATGTTCGGCAATAATTTTTTTAGTGATTGCAAGACCCAGCCCAGTACTTTTTTCTCCTGCTGTAGATTTAACATTTGTTGTTTGAAACGGATTAAATATTTTTGGTATATCATCTTCAGGAATTCCCTGTCCCTGGTCAATAATCTCAGTTTTAAAAAAACCTCCATTTACACTCAACCGTAACAAAATTTTCGTTCCGGCGTTTGAGTATTTAATTGAATTGCTTAATAAATTATTCAGCACCTGTTCAATTTTTTGCACATCTATTCGTGCGATAAAATCCTTGGTTTCCTGCTGAAAAGAAATACTTATATCCTTTTGCCTGGCGATAATCTGATTCTGTGCTATAATTGTTTTTACAAAATCAATATAATTTATTTTCGTATAATTTAACTGCACCTTTCCCGACTCTATTTTAGAAATATCCAACAGATCGTTTAAAAGATTCAAAGAGAAATTGCTTGAGTTGATAATTACCGACAGAAATTTATTCATATCATCGGCTGAAATTTTATTAACCCGCTGAGATAACAATTGAGCAAAGCCTAAAATAGTACCCATCGGGTTACGTAAATCGTGTGCTGCAATACCCAATATCCTGTCTTTTTCTTCGTTTAAAAGATTTAACCTTTTATTCGTTTCGGCGAGTTGATTTTTCTCTTTTATCAACTGTCGTTGGAGGTTGTTTACTTCCCTGTTAAGTTCAAGCATGGTATCATTAAGCTTTTTAAGCTCTTCAATTTCCACTTCACCAATAATCAGTAATTCATCATTCTTTTTATAAACCACCGATTGAATGGATTGGTTTTCAATTATGCTGCCAATCGTTAAAAAACCATCAAAGACAATATGCTCATCATCCTTTTTAGCTGCTGTTAATTTCTCAAACGTAGGATTTAACAACGTTTCTTTTTCATCGCCTACAATTAAATGCCGAAAAGCCGGATTCGAATAAATCAACTCTCCAGTACACTTATAAATAGCAATACAGAAGGTTTTACTTTTTTGTATAAAGGGATTTATTTCTGTATTCCAATGTTCTAAAATATCAGGACTATTTTTTTGTTCTTCCATAGATTAGTGCATCGATTTCCCGGATTCTAAATCTTCAGTCGATAATTTAACAAAAACAGGAATATTAACCTGCATCCATTCATAATAAGGAAAAATTTCCTTAAAAGTTTGATCACTCAATTCCTTTTTTAAAATTTCTATCCAACTATTAAGCTGTGCCGCCCAATAGTTAGAATGAAATCTACGGCTTCGATATGCCCGAAAAACCCATAATACAGTATCTGTTAAAACTTCGGGATCAAAATTTTTAAATAACGAAGCCATAAAGCGAGCATGGTTAGCATGGTTATCTTTCATCATATCCAAATTATTTTCACTCACCAGGTCATTAATATCCGGTCTGCTCAACATTTTATCATTCATTAAAGCAACCAGTTTTTCCTGCATCTTTTGGTACTCATTATATCCTTTTTCTGATACAGGATTTAAATATTTTGCTGTTTTAATTAAATAAAATCGATCCATAGACTAACTTATTTTTTTAATAAACGATTCTGCTTCATCCAAATTCTTAAAAAATTTTATGGTAGGAAATTTAAGAATAATTTCTTTCCCTCCATGAACAAATGCCTGTCCTCCGATAATAATAGGTATTTCGGGAAAAGCTTCGGTGATTTTAGTAATCATTTTTTCCAGATCAGGCAAATGAAAAAAAATACTTAAAGAAAGTGCAAAAATATTGGGTTCAATGGTTTTAGCAAATTTGATTAACTCCTCAACAGGAACATTAGCACCCAGGAAATGGGTATCCCAACCATTCATCTCAAAAATATCAGCTACCATTTTTATGCCTACCTGGTGATATTCATTTTCTACACAAGCAACAATGGCCGTTTTGCCCACCCGGTTTTCAGAGACTATTTTCTCGAACAAACTGTTTAAAATCGATTCAGTAATAGCTGTAGCTAAGTGCTCTGAGGCAACCGAAATTTTATTATGCTCCCATAATATACCTACCCGGTATAATGTTTCTTTAATATATTGTTCGTATAATTCTTTTACCGTAATATCATTTTGCAAATACTGCTCAACCATTTGATAACTTTTTCTACGATCTCCATTGAGTAGGGCCAGCAGAAAATCTCTGTATTTAAAGTCATTGATTAGTTCACAATTTTCCATAACGGCAGATTTATAAAGGATAAATACAAATCCCAATAATAATATTAATACTACGGCAAATAAATCATAAAGTTTTAAATCTCCCTGTTTTCTAATTTTTACCTATTCTTCTGATATCTCTAATAAAAGATTTCGATATGCCGAAAAAAGTTTTGATTTGGATACCATCCCCACGTATTTTGCATGATCAATAACGGGCAAATTCCACGCATCCGTACTCTCAAACTTTTCTATCACTTCTTTCATTGAGTCTTTGTACGAAATATAGGCCGGTGGCAATATCATCAAATTACTAACCGGGGTATCATACATTTCACGATCGAACATAATCTCGCGAATATTATCCATTAAAATTAATCCGTTTAAGATCCCCTCCTCATCCACTACAGGAAATATATTCCGATTCGATTTTGAAACAGCTTTCACTAAATCACCAAGGGTTGCATCCACATCAATGGTTGTAAAGTCCGTTTCAATAACAGACTTTAATTTCATAAAAATAAGCACTGCTTTATCTTTATGATGAGTGATTAATTCGCCTGACTTAGCCAGCAAGACCGTGAAAATGGAATTAGGCTCAAAAATTTTTACGGTAACAAACGAAATAGTTGATACAAGCATTAAGGGCACAATCAGTTCATATCCTTTGGTAGTTTCGGCAATTAAAAAGATGGCAGTAAGCGGAGCATGTAAAACGCCGCTTAAAATACCTGCCATACCAACCAACGCAAAATTACTTTCAGAAATATTTAATCCAAACACATTTAAAGTATGAGCCAATAATATTCCGGTGATAGCTCCGGTAAATAATGAAGGTGCAATAATTCCACCAATACCACCACTAATTATGGTAATAGAGGTTGCAAAAACTTTTAATAATAATAAAGAAATAAAAAACAAATAAAAAAACCACAACGAGTGTTCCAGTTGCAATGGGAAATTCGTTTCCATTACCGATTCATAATCTTGAGCAAAAATCGCTTTAATAATTTCGTAACCTTCGCCATAAAGCGGTGGAAATAAATATAACAATACCCCCAGAATTAACCCACCAAACAATAATTTCTGCAAATCGGCTATTTTAGCTGCTATTTTATCCACTTTAAAAAACACTCTGGAGAAATAAACCGAAGACAAACCGGACAAAATCCCAAGAATGATATAAAAACCGGTATGGTTTACATGATAAGGGTCTTGCAAAACAAACTCAAATAAAATTTCGTCCTTAAAAAACACGTTGGTTACAATTGCTCCGCAAACGGAAGAAATCAACAACGGAATTAATGAAAAACGGGTCAAGTCAATTAAAAGAACCTCTATGGCGAAAACAATGGCCGCAATGGGCGTGTGAAAAATAGCAGAAATAGCTCCGGCAGCGCCACAAGCCAAAAGTAATGTAACCTCTTTATAACTTAACTTTAACCATCTTCCGGTATTCGACCCAATGGCTGAACCTGAAGAAATAATCGGCGACTCAAGTCCGATAGACCCTCCAAATCCGGCAGTTAATATTCCTCCTATAATGGATGAAAATATTTTATGCGCTTTAACAAGACTATTTCTTTTTGATATTGCATGCAAGATAGAAGCAATATTATGTTTAATCTTATCACGCAAAATATAACGGGTAAAAATAAAAGTTAATGCAATTCCAATGACAGGATAAATAAAAACTAACAAATTGTATTCATCAAAACTTTTGTTTTCGAGCAATTTCCCATGCATATAGAACACTACGGTTTTTAAGGTAAGAGCAGCTAACCCTCCGCCTAAACCAACCAAAGCACTAAGTATTAAGAAATAGGTTCGCTGACTAATATGCTGTTCGCGCCAAATTAAAAATTTCAGCAATAAAGATTTCTTTTTTTCCATATGGGAATTTCAAAATACCTATCAATAAAAATAAGAATTTTTTCTGAGGAAAGAAACAGTACCTATAACAGGCTAATATTCAGAAACCTGAACCAGCAGGTCGCGATAGGTATTAAAAATTTTTGATTTGGAAACAAAACCGACATATTTCCCATCTTTCATCACCGGAAGGTTCCAGGCACCGCTGGAATTAAACTTTTTCATAACTAACTCCATATTGTCAGTCACATCAACAATTTCTGGTGGTGAAATCATCACATCCGAAACAAACGTATCGTCATACCTCTCCCTGTCAAACATAACCTGTCGGATATTATCGAGCAAGACAATCCCCACAAGTTCTTGTTTTTCATTCAGTACCGGAAAAATATTTCGCCTGGATTGAGAAACAGCTTTAACCAACTCACCTAACGACTTGTCAATATTTACGGTTACAAAATCTTTTTCGATAACACTATCTAATTTCATTAAGGTTAAAACAACCTCATCTTTATGATGCGTTAGTAGTTCGCCCCTTTCTGCCAGTCTTTGGGTGTACATTGAATGTTTTGTAAACGACAATATGGTAATATAAGCAATAGTAGCAGTAATCATCAGCGGAATAAACAAACTGTAGCCTCCGGTTATCTCTGCAATTAAAAATATTGCGGTTAATGGTGCATGCATCACACCGGCCATAAGTCCGGCCATTCCAACCAGAGAAAAATTACCCAGTGGTAATTGAATAAAATCAAACGAATTAATTAATCTCGCCAACCAATATCCGGTTACACCCCCCACGAAAAGAGTGGGGCCGAAAATACCACCTATACCACCACTTCCATTGGTTACAGCCATGGCAATTACCTTTAATAATAAAAGCAACCCAAAATAAATGAGTATAAGCCATTCAGTTCTCGAAAAAAAGGAAAAAATACGACTTTCGGGAATCCCTTCAATGGTTCCGTTTAACAATGACTGAAGCGTTGATGTTCCTTCGCCGTATAATGATGGAAATAAAAAAATCATTACAGCAAGTGTAAAACCTCCGGTTATAATTCTACGAGTATTTGATTTGATTTTCCCCAAATGGGACTCAATATTCATGGATGATTTGGTAAAATAGAAGGATATTAATCCGCATAACAAGCCTAATAAAATATAAAAAGGGATATTATTTAACGCAAATGGCTGCGTATTAAGGATCGTCAAAACGACCCCTTTCCCCATTAACAGATAGGCCACCGTTGCACCTGTTACTGATGAAATTAATAATGGCACAATAGAACTTAATGTCAGGTCGAGCATCAACACCTCAATAGCAAATACCAACCCTGCAACAGGAGCTTTAAATATACCACCGATTGCTCCAGCCGTTCCACATGCCAATAACAGAGCAACCGATTTAAAATTTAACCGGAAATAATGGCCCAGGTTCGAGCCTATGGATGCCCCTGTTAATACAACCGGGGCCTCTGCTCCAACCGACCCTCCAAACCCGATAGTTAGTGTACTGGCAACTATTGACGAATAGTTATTATGAGATTTTATGCGTCCGTTATTTTTTGAAAGAGCATATAAAATTCTGGATACTCCATGGCTGATATTATCTTTAACAAAAAACTTTATATACAATACGGTTAAAGCAATACCTGCCAAGGGCAAAAAAAGATATAAAAAATTAAATCCGCTGTGCAAAAACCGGGTAGATAAAAAATGATGGGTATAATGAACGGTTGATTTAAGCAACACCGCTGCCAAACCGCTTAAAATACCAATAACAAAACTAAGGATAAATACCAGTTTACGCTCACTGACATGTTTGTTCCGCCAAATGAGAATGCGCCTTGAGAATCGTTGTCCTTTTTTAAAACTGAATAACACGGCCTGTTGGATTAATTAAAATTGTTGCAAAATTAATCAATTGTTCCGATCTTAATATTTAAAATCAGATTATTTTAGTCTTCAGAAAATTTACTTAATAAATCCCGATAGGCAGAAAACACATTGGCACGGCTTACAAATCCCACATATTTGTCATCTTTAATTACAGGTAAATTATAATGATTGGTCGTTTGGAATTTGCGGGCCACATCTTCCATCGATTCATCTGGAGAAACGGTTGGCGAAGGCATAAACATTAATTCTTTTACGTACACGTCATCGTATAATTCCCTCTTAAACATAATTTCTCTGATATCATTAATAAAAACAATCCCCTGCAACTTATTTTCTTCGTCAACTACCGGAACAATATTACGTTTCGATTGGGAAATAACTTTAACCAAATCACCCAGTGTTGCTTCTTCGTTGATGGTTAAAAAATCTCTTTCAATTAACTGGGTTACTTTAAGCAATGAAAGAACAACCTTATCTTTATCATGCGTAAATAATTCACCTCTTCGGGCCAATTGATAGGTATATACCGAATATTTTTCAAAAATTCGTGTGGTGGCAAAAGATATACTTGCAGCAATCATTAATGGTAAAAACAGCTCGTACCCACCGGTAGTTTCAGCGATAAGAAATATAGCTGTTAGTGGTGCATGTAAAACGCCGGCGATTAATCCTCCCATCCCAATTAATGCAAAGTTGCTTAAAGGCAACTCTCTAATTCCAAAATAATTGATAAACTTAGCAAACATAAGTCCGGTGTTGGCTCCAATAAATAGCGTAGGAGCAAAAATTCCTCCCACACCTCCGGCGCCAAAAGTTACTGAGGTGGCAATAGCTTTCAAAAAGATTACCAGAAGAAAAAAGATAAATACAAATAATAAATTATCTTTTAAATTATAAAATATACTATTATTAAAGAGATGACTGTCATCACCATGTAAACAACCATTTATTGCCTCATACCCTTCACCGTAGAGCGAAGGAAAAAGAAAGATGAGTAAACCTAGCACTAATGCCCCGATTCCCCATCTATAAAAGCTGTTGCTTAAACGATCAAATCGACTTTGAATGAACTTATACATCCGGGTAAAATAAACAGAAACCAATCCTGCTAATACTCCCAGTAAGATATAATACAATAAATTATCAATTGTAAATTTTTGAATTACGGTAATAGGATACAAAACATCCATTCCCAAAAACAAGTACGAAGTAATGGCTGCCGATACCGAGGCAAAAAGTAACGGCAGAAGAGATGACAAAGTTAAATCGAGCATTATTACTTCCAGCACAAAAACAATGGCTGTAATGGGGGCTTTAAAAATGGCCGACATAGATCCTGCTCCGGCACAGGCAAGCAACAAAAGAATTTGCCGGTAATTTAGCCTAAAAAAACGTCCGATATTAGAACCCCAGGCAGCACCGGTTGCTACCGTTGGTCCCTCTAATCCTACCGAACCTCCAAATCCTACCGTAACAGCACTTGTTATGATGGAAGAAAACATATTGTGGGGCCTGATTTTACCGTTATCTTTAGAAATGGCATAAA